>OCJY01000019.1_pt1 | contig 77248 bp, 78 predicted proteins | sample 1502791 | NCBI WGS metagenome assembly OCJY01 (sample SAMN01915221, study PRJEB22387) | human gut metagenome | isolation source: stool | host: Homo sapiens | place: USA | reverse complement strand
AGTCATGCTTTTTCATGCAAGCATGAAACGCATAACCTTTTGACCCTGGTATCATATTATCCCTCCTGTACCAGTGCATGAACAAGGAGCCAGTTTGCACGAAACGGCCGCATCAGATTCCAATAACCAAATCCCAGAAACTGATAGGAAAGAGATGTCATTATTTTTTCCCGAATACTCCTGACATCCTCAAACCATACCTCATGCTGCACACCATTTTGCAGATACGTAAAATAGGGGCTTTGTGCTGTTTCATCATATTGAATCTCCACTCCCATATCCTCCGCAATCCGAACCGCTTCCACATTTCCAATCAGTGTTGCTCCACTGCCGCCCCTTACAAATGGTAATTTCCAATCATATCCATAATTCGGTACTCCCATAAGGATCTTTTCCCTTGGAATCTCGGTTACCGCATAGTCCAAAACCTCCCGGACTTTATTGATCGGAGCCACTGCCATCGGAGGTCCATAGGTGTATCCCCACTCATAAGTCATCAGGAATACGTGGTCTGCCGCATTCCCCAGTTTTTCATAATCCATTCCCTCATACAGCAGACCTGGCTGCCCAGAAGAGGTTTTTGGTGCCAAAGCCACCGAAACCTGATAGCCCTGCATATTCATCCTGCTTCTCAGTGCACTGACAAATTCTGCATACGCGTCTTTATCCTCCGGAAGAATGTATTCAAAATCCACGTCAACCCCCCGGTATCCTTTTCTATTCACAGTTTCCAATAATTCCTGTATCAATCGCTCCTGCACCTGTTCCTCACTCACCACCTGCTTCACCAGATAATTATTAAATCTCCCGTCTGCGGAAAACGGTGTCAGTACAAGGATCGGACTTACACCAAACAGCTTTGCCTCATCTATGAGATATGCCTCATTTACCGGCGGAATCAATACACCTTCCAAGGTAAATCCGTAAGAGAATACCAATAACTCATCAATATATAAAAGGGCTTCTCTTAAAATACGCTGTGCAACAAAGGGGTATGCATATCCCACCACATACTGTCTCCCCTCTGATACTTCCGTATAACGAATAACCAGACTCTCCCCTTCCACCAGATAATTACGCTCCAGAAGATAAGAATTATTCTGATAGAGCAGGCGCAGGGAAACTCCATATCGCTCTGCTACCATTTGCAGAGTCTCCCCTGCTTCTACCTGATGTATCAATTCCGGTATCCGTATCAACAACGCCTGGCCCACAACAAGCGTTCCATCCGCTTCCAATTGATTGTCGTAAATCAGGCGGCTTTCAGAAATTCCATATCGCCGTGCAATCTCAAACACCGTATCACCAGGTTGGACAATATAAATATCCATATTGATAAACCTTTTTACTTTTTTTTAACTTATGCTATTTGTCGCTTCCACGATTATTCCAATAATAAAATTAACAAAATTTTCCAAAAGGAGAGGGCAAAAAAAGAGCGGTACCAATACGTCATGTATCAGTCCGCTCTTTTAAAATGAGGGGGGAGATAGTGAGTGGTTAATCAACTATCTGTAACCTATTATAAACATAAGATGTGTGTAAAATATGTCTATATTCTAAAAGCATTCTAAAAATCATTAAGAAACTTTAAAATCCTACGCACTATTTAAAAGTTATTTCTGAACAATTCCTTAACAATTTTCAGCGATTTCATAAATCAAACGTTCCGATTCTTCCCATCCAAGGCAGGGATCCGTAATAGATTTGCCATACACATGAGTTCCGCATCCAATCTTCTGATTACCTGGTTCAATATAGCTTTCAATCATCAGACCTTTTACCAAATTATGAATATCTTCTGAGTGTTTACGACTGTGCAGAACTTCTTTGGCAATCCGTACCTGCTCCTGATACTGTTTATTCGAATTAGAATGGTTTGTATCTACAATCGTTGCCGGATTCGCAAGATTCGTCTCCTGATACTTCTCCAACAGAAGCTGCAGATCTTCATAATGATAATTTGGAATCGCATTGCCATGTTTATTGACAGCCCCTCGCAGAATCGTATGCGCCAGAGGATTTCCCTCCGTCTTTGCTTCCCAGTGGCGGTAGATAAAACTGTGCTTCGCCTGCGCAGCAATACAGGAATTCAACATCACGGACAGATCGCCGCTGGTCGGATTTTTCATACCTGCCGGTACGTCAATACCGGAGATTGTCAGACGATGCTCCTGATTTTCCACGGAACGGGCACCTACTGCCACATATGACAGGATATCAGAGACATAACTCCAGTTGGACGGATACAACATCTCGTCCGCCGGGGTCAGACCACTCTCTTCAATCGCACGGATATGCATCTTACGCATGGCAATCAGACCATGCAGCAGGTCGGGCTTTTTCTCCGGGTCCGGCTGATGCACGATTCCCTTATATCCTTCTCCGGTCGTACGCGGTTTGTTTGTGTAGATTCGGGGAATAATGATAATCTTATCTTTCACTTTCTCCTGAACCGGAACCAGACGGCTGATGTAATCGCAGACCGCATCTTCATTGTCTGCAGAACACGGTCCGATAATCACAAGGAACTTGTCCGATTCCCCGGTAAATACCTTTGCAATCTCTGCATCTCTGGCTGCTTTTTGCTCTGTCGCTCTCGCACTCAGCGGGTATTCTTTTCGAATCTGTTCCGGTGATGGTATTTCTTTTACGAATGTAAAACTCATGATGACTTTCTCTCCTCTTTCGTTGTTTCTGATCAGGCGATTGCGAGGCACCTATATTTTTAATAGCTTTACTTGCGTGGATGCGCCTTGTTGTAAACATCCCTGATTTTGTAAATCCCCATATTCAGATACATCTGGGTCGTGGAAATATCCGAATGTCCCAACATCTCCTGTACACTTTTCAAATCTGCTCCATTCTGAAGCAGATGTATCGCAAATGAATGCCGCAACGTATGCGGTGTAATATCTGCCGTGATTCCTGCCTGTTTTACATAGCTTTTTAATACCTTCCAGAATCCCTGACGGCTCATAGGACCTCCCAGACAATTTAAAAACAGCACCTTTTCTTTATGCGCTCCCATAAGGATGCCTCTTGTCTCTTTCAGGTAACGCTCCAGGGCTCGTTTTGCCGCATTCCCGAATGGTACAATCCGGTCTCTCTCATGCTCCGTGCAGGTAATATACCCCATCTTCATATTCACATCTGACAGATTCAGATGTATCAACTCACTCACACGAATCCCTGTCGCATACAACAGTTCCAACATCGCCTTATCCCGAATTCCCTTCGGTGTTCTCTCATCCGGCTGCTCCAGAAGAAGGTCCACTTCCTCCACAGTCAGAACCTCCGGCATCTTTTTCTCAACTTTCGGCGGTTTTAAACTGCTGGATGGATCTTCCGCAATACGGCTTTCTTTTACCTGATACTGAAAAAAAGCCCTTACTGCGGCCACACTCCGTGAGACTGTGGCGGCAGCCAGATTCTCCCGTTCCAGATACAGCATATAAGAATTCAGACTGGTACCGGTCACCTGGTTTACTGAATCAATCCCCTGTTCCTTCAGCCAGGCAGCCATCTTTTTCAGATCCCGCTCATAAGAAATCTCCGTATTATGAGACATCTTCTTTACACTATGTAAATATTGTATAAATTCTTGAATTGCATTTATCATTATCTCTACCTCTAATACATTAAATTTTCCAAGATAAAAGCAATTCACCCTTCAAATCATTCATAGCCATTATATACGGATTTCTCTCAAAATGCAAATACGATTTTCACGTTTTCCCCAAAAGACCCATAAAAACCGGATTCACATAGCACTCTGCAAGAATTCCGATACCATAAGCAGCCAAAAGAACCAGACATATCAGAAGATATCTCCCATATTCTCTGATATTTAATACCTCTTTTCTGCTGCTCCTCTCCGACATCTGGAATACCTGGTTCAGCAATATAATCGTCACCGGTACATAGCAGCCAACTGGAACAAGCAGGCTGAAAAACAGCTTCAGCATACCGCTGACCCCAAGTTGAAGCAACGCCGCCGAACACAGTAAGCCTCCAAGAAATCCATACCAAAGAAGTCCGAGGTAAACCGCAATCATACCGCAGGCGGTAACCCCTGATACCATCAGCAAAATCGGTGCTCTCATCCGTATTCCTGCCAAATAGCGAAGATAGGAAGTATCACTGTTGGCAATACTTCCTGCGCTTCCCACACTCAGAAGATTCAGTGCAGTCACCGCACTTCTCCGAAAATTCCACGCAACATTTGCAAATAAAATTCCTCCCAAAAAACCTGCGAGGAACACAAACAAAAAGAGGCTGCCATAGGGCATCCTTGTAAATCTGTAGATATATTGACGATAAAATCCTTTTCTCATAAAAATGCCCCCTCTTTTTCAATATATGCAGATACATTCTGAAAAAGAAGGGGATTATTCAATCATCAAATGATGTTGGGGTCAAAAGGTATTTTGACCCCTATGATACACGGATTGCTCCGCATTTCATGCTCCCGCAATCCTGAAAACATTCGAAATCCGCCCTGTTCGGGCTACTTTCTCATGTTTTACGGGTCCCAAAGTCATGCTTTTTCATGCAAGCATGAAACGCATAACTTTTTGACCCTGGTATCATTAAATAAAAGATATTAGAAAGGAAATGATGTATTATGTCTAAAGAATGCAGTAATGCATCCTGCAGCAAGGAAAGCTGTGAAGGATGTCCAAGTAAAGAGAAACCGGATTTTCATGTGGATTTGAATCAATATTCGAATGTAAAGCATGTCATTGGAGTTGTCAGTGGAAAGGGAGGTGTCGGAAAATCTTTTGTAACCGCATCTCTGGCAAATCAGATGGCACGTATGGGGTATAAGGTGGGGATTCTGGATGGGGATATCACAGGTCCTTCGATTCCGAAAATGTATGGGATTCACGGCGCGGCGAAAGTAGATGAGACGGGGCTTTATCCCAGTGAAACAGCCAATGGAATCAAAGTGATGTCCATCAATCTCCTGCTTCCAAAAGAAGAGGAACCTGTTATCTGGAGGGGGCCTGTTCTGGCGAATATGGTAAAACAGTTCTGGAGCGAGGTGATCTGGGGCGAGTTGGATTATATGTTTGTAGATATGCCGCCGGGAACTGGTGATGTTCCGCTTACCGTATTTCAGTCTCTTCCGATTGAGGGGATTGTGATCGTATCCTCCCCGCAGGATTTGGTACGTATGATCGTATCAAAGGCGTACAACATGGCACAGATGATGAATATCCCTGTTCTGGGTATTGTTGAAAACTACAGCTTTGTAAAATGTCCGGATTGTGGGAAGGAACTGCATATCTTTGGCGAAAGCCATATCGAGGAAATTGCGGCAGATCTGGGAACAAAAGTCCTTGGAAAGATGCCGATCCGTCCGGATTATGCCGAGGCAGCGGATGCAGGTATGTTTGCGCAGGTTTTGAACGAATATGTAGATGAAGCGCTTACAACTTTAGTGAAAAAGTAAAAAGTTTGCTTTGATTTAACAAAAATCATAATTATTCCGGTGAAAGAAGGAAATTACTATTAAAAATTACAATTGACAACTTCTTGACAAAGTGAAATAATGAATCCAACATCAAAAAAGATGTTGAGAGCAGCTGGCTTTCATGTATGGTGATGTCTGCGTCAGCGGACATGTCCGTTTGCTGAGAAAGGGTGATTGTGATGGCAGAAAGTAAGATTAAATTAAGTGACGCAAAAGCTGTAGAGGAGTTTGTAAGTGCTGCATCCAAGTGTGATTTTGACATCGACATCTTTTACAACCGTATGATTATTGACGCAAAATCAATTCTTGGTATCCTGAGTATGGATCTGACTAAGACACTGACAGTACAGTGTTACGGCGAGAATCAGGAGTTTAACCGTACGTTACAGAAGTTTGCAATTGCGTGAGCATGACAACATTGACTGGACTGAGAGTTCCTGTGATTTTTTTGCAGGGAATAGAGAAAAAGAAGAAACCGGAGATTCAGAGAGGGCATAGAGCAGATGGTAATGCAGAATGCCGGCATCTGAAGTTTCGGTTTCTTTTTGTATGGAAAACAGCCGATAGAGAGAACGCACAGGCTGTCAGGTGAGGAAATTCTATGGAGATAATACAGATATCTGTCCGTGCATTGGTTGAATTTTTATTGCGCAGCGGAGATTTGGATAATAGAAGGGGCGGATGGGCGGACAAGGAAGCCATGCAGAAAGGAAGCCGGATTCACAGAAAAATTCAGAGGCGGATGGGTGCCGGGTATTTTGCAGAGTATTCGCTTGCATATGAAAAAACATTTGATCATTTTACTCTGAAAATCGAGGGGCGGGCAGACGGTGTGTTTTCCGAGGAAGGGACAGAGGTTATCGATGAGATTAAAAGCACATATGCACCCCTGGAAATACTGGAGGAGCCTGTTTTAGTTCACATGGCTCAGGCAAAATGCTATGCTTATATTTATGCGATTCAGAATCACAAAGAGAAGATGGGGATTCAGATGACCTATTGTAATCTGGAAACCGAAGAAATGAAACGTTTCCGGGAAGAGGTCACGGCAGAGGAACTGGATTGTTGGTTTACCGACCTTTTGAACCAATACTATCAGTGGGCGGAATTCCAATATCAGTGGAAATTAAAGAGAGATCAATCCATGCAGGGGTTAGAGTTTCCCTACCCGTATCGGGAAGGACAGCGGAAATTGGTGTCGGATGTTTATCGGACGATATTAAGGGAAAAAGAACTTTTTGTAAATGCACCAACCGGTGTGGGAAAGACGATGTCCACCATCTTTCCGGCTGTCCGGGCTGTGGGAGAGCAAAAAGGGGAGAAAATTTTTTACCTGACTGCAAAGACCATTACCAGAACAGTGGCGGAAGAGGCATTTTCTATTTTGCGGGAGCATGGACTTTCTTATAAGGTGATCACACTGACAGCGAAAGAAAAGATGTGTGTCTGCGGCGAGGTGGATTGTAATCCTGAAAGTTGCCCAAGAGCCAGAGGACATTATGATCGAATCAATACGGCAGTGTTTGAACTTTTAAATACCTGCGATACATTTACAAGAGAGGTTTTACTGGATGCGGCCAAAAAGCATCAGGTTTGTCCTTATGAATTCCAGTTGGATCTGGCTTCCTGGGTGGATGCAGTCATCTGCGACTATAATTATGTCTTTGATCCGGTGGTACGGCTGCGGCGCTTCTTCGGAGAGGGAGCGGGAAAAGGCGGTCATATCTTCCTGATCGATGAAGCTCACAATCTTGTGGACCGGGGAAGAGAGATGTTCAGTGCATCCGTATATAAAGAAGAGTTTCTGGAAATACGCCGCCTTGTAAAACCTTTTGCTGTGAGCAAAAAATTAATGAGGGCATTGGAACGTTGTAATCGGCAGTTGTTGGTTTATAAGCGGGAATGCGAGGGGGAATGTCTGGAATTGACAAATGTGGGCGAGTTTGTTCTTTCGATGATGAACCTGGCAGGGGAATTGGAGGTTTTTCTGCAGGATTATAAGGAAGGTGAACTGCGAAAGCAGGTTTTGGAGTTTTATTTCCGGGTTCGGGCTTTTGTGAACATTTATGAGCTGTTGGATGAGAATTATATGATCTATGCGAGGCATACAGAAGAGGGACGGTTTCAGTTAAAGCTGTTCTGCGTCAACCCTGCGGGAAATCTGCAGGAATGCCTGAATAAAGGCAGAAGTACCGTATTCTTTTCTGCTACGCTGCTTCCGGTGAACTATTACAAAAAACTGTTTTCGACCAATGAGGATGACTATGCCGTATATGTGAATTCGCCCTTTGACAGTACCAATCGAAAACTGCTGTTGGGCCGTGAGGTGAGTACAAAATATACCAGGCGCAGTGTGGAGGAATATATGCGGATCGCCTCTTATGTCTGCCAGATTGTTGCACAGAAAAAGGGAAATTATATGGTATTTTTTCCATCTTATCGGCTGATGAATGATGTCTGTGATATTTTTAAGGAATCCTTTCTGGAGAATCTGCAGACCCGGGGTTCTGTTCAGGTGCTTCTTCAGGCACCGGGGATGAAGGAACGGGAACGGGAGGAATTTCTGGAGGCCTTTGAGCAGGAGTCTGAGGAAGCGGAAACGCTGATTGGATTCTGCGTTATGGGCGGTATTTTCTCTGAGGGGATTGATTTAGATGGAGAGCGGCTGATCGGAGCGATTGTGGTGGGAACGGGACTGCCGCAGGTGGGAACGGAACGTGAACTTCTGAAAAAGTTTTATGACCAAAGAGGGGAGAATGGATTTGATTATGCTTATCGCTTTCCGGGCATGAACAAGGTGCTGCAGTCGGCCGGACGCGTAATTCGTACAACGAAGGATCGGGGGATTATCGCACTTCTGGATGAGCGGTTTCTGAGACGGGAATATCTGGATCTGTTTCCGATGGAATGGAGAGGGTATACTGTATGCTCGCTGCAGACGGTAGGAAGAGAGGTTCGGGAGTTCTGGGAGGGGTAAGACTGACATACGGACTGACATACGGACGGGAGCCAAATCCCCGGCGGCATGCAAAGGCTCCTGGCATCAGGCGCGGGCTTCAACCTTAACAAATTCTAAATAAGAAACGGCGGGACGCTTACGGAACATGGACAATTCGCCAGGAAAACCGGATGTTTTCCCGGCTCAGTGTCCATTGAAATTGGATTTTGTAAATCCAATTTCATCCGTAAGCGTCCCGTCGTTTCTTATTAAGAATTTGTAACAGGTCTGCAGATGCGTCTGATGCCAGGAGTCTTTGCGTGCCGCCGGGGACTTGTCTCCCTGTTTAGCGACATAGAAAAAGTGTTTTGGGCCGGGGTTAGATTTCTGAAAATCCCTGGATGAATTCTTTGGCGGACTGGGGGAGGGGGATGTGGGTGTTGTGGGCGATTACCAGTTGGCGGGTGGGGAGTTGTTCGATTATCTGTACCTGGAACAGGTCGGAGTTTTGGTCTACGCAATAATTGGGGACAAAGGCAATTCCGAGACCGATATTCGCCAGGTCAATCAGGAGGTCGTTGCTGCCCAGTTCAATTTCGGGAACCAGATCCAATTGGTGTTGTTGGAAGAGGTTGTGGAGAAATTCGCTGGTGGTGCTTTTTCGGTCGAGCATCAGGATGGGATGTTCCAGCAGTTCTTTCAGATGGAGTGGTTTTTCGATCAGTTGGGGAAAGTATTCCCTGCTGGCAATAAAGATATCCTGAAATTGGTGGATCGGGATTGTGGTCATGCGGGTGGGGAGTTTGGAATTAGGGAAGTTGGTCACGATCAGATCTACCTGCCCGGCTTCTAAAAGATCCACGCAGTGGGTGGAGGTCTGGTTGGTTACCTTGATGTGTACGCCGGGATAGTTTTTGTGAAAATTCTGCAGATAAGGAACCAGATAGTAGCGGCAGATGGTATCGCTTGCGCCGATCCGTAATTGTCCGCCGCCCAGAGTACTGGATTCCATAACCTGAGCTTCTCCGCGCTGAATCAGGTTGATGGCTGGTTCAATATGACGCAGCAGAGTCTCACCCTCGGGAGTGAGCTGTACTTTTTTTGTGCTGCGGATGAACAGTGTGATGCCCAGTTTTTTTTCCAGTACTTTGATTGACTGGCTGACCGCAGACTGAGAGATAAACAACTGCTTGGAAGCTTCCGAAAAGCTGAGGGATACGGCAACATAGTAAAATACTTTATATAATTCATAATTGATGTCCATGATAAGTCCTCCTTATAATAAAGGATTATAGCACGGAGCGGGGGCGGATACAATATCAGATGTGATATGCAGGTGTAGAAGCAATCCGAGACACCTGACTGATAGCATTTGATACTGCTGGTATTGAGATAACAATCAGTGTAAGGACGCCTTCTGCCAGAATATAACTGTAGTTGTAGATGACGGGATAAAGTGCTGCCAGAGATTGTGGAAACTCTTCCGGCATATAATCCATCCAGTAGAGATACCCTCCCAGTGTGTGAAAGAATCCGCGGGCAAGAATGGCAATAAGATAACCATTCCGCAGTCCATTTTTCCGGTTCTGGAAGAGACCGGCGATGCCCAGGGCGGCAAATGCCAGAATGTAGTCGCAGCATACCTGAAAAAAGGAAAGAACGTAGGGTTCCTGGATAAACTGTAAAATTCCATAGGCAAGACCTACTAAAATTCCGGTTTTTGTACCATACCAATAAGCAATCAATACGATAAATAACATGGAAAACAAGGTTACGGTACCGCCAAACGGCAGTTCAACAGGTTTGATATAAGAAGCAAGGTAAGCCAGTGCAAGTCCCATGGCGCAGAATGCCAGTTGCTTTGCCGGCATAGACTTCCTTTTTTTATTCTTTCCGCTCAGCAGAACACCTGCAAGGAAAAGAAGAATCATACCTATGATACAGACCGCATATCCTGCAGCGGTAAGTCCGCCCTCAGAAGTTACCATAAAGCGAAACATAAAGAATCCCCCCTTTATAGAATTAGGAACTGTAGAAAAATAACTTGTGCAGATTGGGCAGGATATTTCTTCGAAGGTGTAGGTCAAAAAATGTAGTCGTAGCAGTCTACGGCGAGGCTTTTTGACCTGCACAATCGGAGAAATAGGCAAGTCAAGATACATGAGTTATTTTCCTACAGTTCCTTAAATTCCTTAGATTTACTAAAAGTATAGATGGTTCTGTATAGGTTGTCAAGCAGTGAAAAATTCAATCATATCTCTGAATATAATGCATCAAATACTTTATGAAATATCATCTGATTGGGATAATAACGGTAATCTGCAAATATCGAAATGCCATTGTGATAAAAATGCTCCAATATTGCAGCGGCACAGGCGGCACTTCTGCTTTGTCCGTATTCGCACTGGCAGATGATGTCTAATCCTTCACTGTAAGTACCGTAAATAAATTTTGCCAGATCATCAGCCTTCGGGAAAAAAGTATCATATGTAAAACCATATTTCGGAAGTATCTTCAGGTCAATGTCATGTATTTCAATCGGAAAGACACGATTTGTTTTACACGAGTAATCGACAGGCACATCTTTTTCCCCCTATTCTTGGATTCACCGGATCATAAAAACTGATTAACGCTGCATTTTCCGGGAAATGCCTGCCAACAGTTCTTCAGTGGATTTTCTTGAATAAATTTCAACTCCCATTGAAACCCTCCAGAATTTTCGTTCTCCATTCCGATTTTTCATTCAACATCATTACAATACAATACAAAGCCTAATCAAATGAGTTAATAATTTTATGATATTTAGCACAGGCACTATAAACGATAGACAAGGACGAGATAAATGGTTTATGGATGGCAGTTTTCCTTAGGTTTGCTTAGGAAGGTCAGGCAGCAATAAACATGATCAAAAGAATAGCTATTTTTTAAAAAAAACATTTTTGATTCTGTCGAATACTACAATTCTTTGTCGAATATTGCGATTGATTCTCATTGCAAATGCAATAAAAAAGATGTAAAATTGTTTATATAATTAAACGAAAAACTTAGAAAAGAGTGAATTAAGCTGTAAAAATCATAAAGATTCTTTTGATTTATGGTGCTGTTAATAATCCAAGTGAAAGGAGGGGAGTCCCATGAATTATTTTTGTATGGAAGATATTGAATTCTATAAAAAGACTGCGAAAGATGTTAGTAGAAAAAGGAGGATGTAGATGATTAGTAAATTAAAAAGAGTAATTGTAATTTTCCTTTCAGTTATCATGAGTTTTAATATATCCGTAATATCGCCATTTGCAGCTTCTAAATCAAGTGAAAGAAAGAGCAGTGCTTATTGGGCAAGTGCTGATTCGGGATGGTCTTCTATGGATTATTGGTTAAAGTATGAGGAAATATATACGGCTAGCGGAAGTAATAATATTTTCAGCAGTAGAACCAGACTCTATGCATATAATACAGTCGCAGCAGTTAATGTACCTTATATGCAACTTGGCAATGTATTACATAAAGATTCAGGAGGGAGTACTGTAGCAACTTTTACTTCATTTAATACAGAGCCTGCTATTTGGGATACGACATATTCTACGAAAGGTTTCCAAAAAAATACGACTTCAAAAACATATCCCAAAACTACGTCAAATCAGGGTACATGGGTGGTATTGCTTATTTGCAAGGGTATGTTAGTGCCTACGCAAACAGAATCCTGCACAATATCATTGAAAACATCTTAGGAGGTATAAAAATATGCGTAAGAAAAGACGAATATTTATGCTCATAGCAGTAATTACCGGACTTTTTGCGATTGCTGTATTCCAAACGTGGGGACATTCAGAGAGCAAAGATAAAAACCTCTATGAAAAATTAGGAGAGAATATAGCTGAACATGCAAAAGAGGGCAAGTTAAGTGCTTTGGATGCAGATGAAGACATTTTTATGGAAGGAAAACAGGCAGTTATTACAAATCGTGAATTAGGTATTGCAATTGATTTTTATATTATTTCAGGTGATACGGAAGAAGCTGCCAGGAATAAAGCCATAGAATATTTGAAACAAAGGAACGCGCTGTATGTTAAGGCTGTTAAGGAAGGGCAGGATGTGACGGAGGATGAGATTTGGGCTTACCTGAATGAAATGAAAATGGATATGAAAAATTCTCAGAATGCTTCGGACATTCAGGCATTGATTGACCAATTTGATTCGGAAGAAGACTATTGGAACTATGAATTTACAGTATATCAGAAAAATTTGCCGATACAAAAATATGTCGAAGTACTAAAACAATCTTTCGCAGAGGAAACAAATCAAAGTGATTCTATGGATACGGCAGAATTTAACGAAGGTTTTCTTAATTATTACGAAGAATATAAACGGGAACTTGTTGATGCAGAAAATTACCAATTAGCAGAATGAAAATTCTATTGACAATCATTTTCGACGTGTTATATTATTAAGTAAGAAAACACGTTGAGAAGAAGAGTAAGCCGTGATAACGTTACAGAGAGAGATGTGAAAAGCTGGAAGCATCTTATCGGGAAACGGTTGAAAACTACCTTTGAGTGGCCCCAATCCGGTCCGGTGACTCCGTTATCGTCTGAAAGAGCGGCTTTTCGTAAAAAGCAATCAGGGTGGAACCGCGAGTGAATACTCGTCCCTTGCAGTGTCTGTGGATATTGCAAGGGACTTTTTGTATTTCAGATGATTCGTTCGTTTATATTTGATCAGGTGTCCGGATAAAATAAGAAAAGGAGATAGAATAAATGATTATTACATTGAAAGATGGTTCGACAAAAGAGTATCAGCAGGCAATGTCTGTCATTGATATTGCAAAAGATATCAGCGAAGGTCTGGCAAGAATGGCAGCCTGCGGTGAGGTAGACGGCGAGGTTGTGGATCTGAGATATGTGGTGGACCAGGACTGCACATTGAGCATTCATACGGTTAATGATCCGGAGGGTCTGGCTGCTTACCGTCATACAACTTCCCATATTATGGCACAGGCTGTAAAGCGGCTATATCAGGATGCAAAGTTGGCAATCGGTCCTTCCATCGCTGATGGATTTTACTATGATATGGATCGTGAGACTGCATTTACGTCAGATGATCTGGAGAAAATCGAAGCCGAGATGAAGAAGATTATCAAAGAAGATCTTCCGATTGTGAGATTTACAAAACCGAGAGATGAAGCGATTGCATTCATGAAAGAACGTCAGGAGCCTTATAAAGTGGAATTGATTGAGGATCTTCCGGAAGATGCAGAGATCAGCTTTTATCAGCAGGGAGAGTTTGTGGATCTGTGTGCGGGACCGCATCTGATGAGTACAAAACCGGTGAAAGCATTTAAGCTGACCAGCCTGGCAGGCGCTTATTGGCGCGGGGATGAGCATAACAAAATGCTCACACGTATCTATGGCACAGCATTCCCGAAGAAGGCAGAACTGGAAGCGTATCTGACGATGATTGAAGAGGCGAAGAAGCGCGATCACAGAAAACTGGGCCGTGAATTGGGATTATTCATGATGAATGATGCAGGTCCGGGATTCCCATTCTTCCTCCCGAAGGGTATGATTCTGAAAAATTGTCTGTTGGATTACTGGCATGAACTGCACAGAAAAAATGGTTATCAGGAGATTTCTTCGCCGATTATGCTGAGCAGAACGCTGTGGGAGACTTCCGGTCACTGGGATCATTACAAAGATAATATGTATACGACTGTGATTGATGAACAGGATTTTGCCATCAAACCGATGAACTGCCCGGGCGGTATTCTGGTTTACCAGTCAGAACCCCGGTCCTATCGCGATCTTCCGCTGCGTATGGGAGAACTGGGGCTGGTTCACCGCCATGAGAAGTCCGGTCAGCTTCATGGTCTGATGCGTGTGCGCTGCTTCACACAGGACGATGCCCATATCTTTATGATGCCGGAACAGATTAAAGATGAGATTAAAGGCGTTGCAAAATTGATTGATGAGGTTTACAGCTTGTTTGGATTCAAATACCATGTAGAACTTTCCACACGTCCTGAGGATAGTATGGGAAGTGATGAGGACTGGGAGATGGCTACGGATGCTCTGCGCGGTGCGTTGGATGATCTGGGACTGGAATATGTGGTAAATGAAGGTGACGGTGCATTCTACGGACCGAAAATTGACTTCCATCTGGAAGATTCTCTCGGAAGAACCTGGCAGTGCGGTACGATCCAGCTTGATTTCCAGCTTCCGCTGCGTTTTAATCTGGAGTATACAGGAGCAGACGGAGAGAAACACAGACCAATCATGATCCACCGTGTGGCATTTGGTTCCATCGAACGCTTTATCGGTATTCTGATCGAGCATTTTGCAGGTGCATTCCCGACCTGGCTGGCTCCGGTTCAGGTGAAAGTACTGCCGATCTCTGATAAATATGCAGAATATGGCAAGAAAGTTCTGGATGCGCTGGAAGCAGAGGGAATCCGTGCAGAGATTGATACACGTTCTGAAAAAATCGGATATAAGATCCGTGAGGCTCAGACGCAGAAGGTTCCTTATATGCTGGTTGTTGGTGCGAAGGAAGAGGAAGATCAGCTGGTAGCAGTGAGAAGCCGCAAAGACGGAGATCAGGGTCAGAAGAGTCTGGACGCATTTATCGCAGATATGAAGGAAGAGATTCGTATAAAAGCAAAATAATCGGCACATACTATCTCCATCTGAGAAAAGGAGGTAGAAATTATGGCAGTATTAAGTTGCGGCGCAGTAACCTGCGTGTATAACAAAGACGAACTGTGTTCAAAAGGTGATATCAGAGTCGGTGGTTCCGATGCACATCATTCCGACCAGACCTGCTGTGAAAGCTTTAAGGAAAGAACCAGTGATTCCATGAGCAACAGCGAAGGCTGCGGATGTACCACGATTGGTATTGACTGTAAAGCACAGGAATGCAGCTTTAATGATAAGTGCAAATGTGTTGCCGGCGCTATCCACATCAGTGGAGATAATGCCTGCAGATCCGAAGAAACACGATGCAGTACATTCCGCTGTGAATGTAAATAATCAGTATTAAAGAATAAAGTGCTGTAAAATGCGGTTTACGGATAGAGCTTGCGCTTGCCACAGAATAAGAAGGCAGGTGCCTGCTATGGGCTGCATTTTACAGCACTTTGTTGTTTTTTGCGTAAATATTGACCTATAACGTTTTTTGGTGTATGATTATGTAAAATTATGAAAAACTATTAATTTTTTATGCAGTTCATGTAAGAGGAGGGAAAAATGTTCTGTCAACATTGTGGTAAAGAATCCGAGGAAACAAATAGGTTTTGTCCATACTGTGGTCAGCCGGTCCAACAGTCATCAATACCGAATCAAAATGCTCCATCACAACAGCCTTATTCTGTTTCAGGACAGCAAAATCAGCAGCAGTACGGTACAGGTGGATATTCACCGCAGTCATCCTATACATACAATACAACGCCTTCTGCTCCGTTTTCACAGCAATTATCTATGAAATGGTATAATTTTGTGATTTGGTTCCAGTTATTTGTATCTGCGTTGTTTTCGCTTTATAATGCGGTTCGGTATTTTACTGGTGCTCATTATGGTGAGGGGAGTGCAGAACTGGTGTATTTTTTTTATGGCAATGGTCTGAAAGTTTTGGACATTGTTATGGGAATATGCAGCGTCATCTGTATTGGATGGGCAATTTATGCGCGGCAGCAGTTGAGACATTACAAACGTCAGGCACCCATGATTTATATTGTTTATCTGGGATTTAATGTCGTGACTACGATTGTATATCTTGTATGTATTTCTGTTATTACACAGGAATTTTTACTGGATGTAAGAAGCATAGCAAATCTTGCCGGTAACATTGTTATGATTGTGCTTAACGTGGTTTATTTTCAGAAGAGATCTTCTTTATTTGTCGGCTGATACAGGCGATAGCAACCCCGGTTTCCCCGGGGTATTTTTTTGACTGAATTTTGATCTGGTGTATCGGGGGAACCATATTTGTTCCGATTTTTACAATTATCACACGGGATATGTGTGTAAAATATCAGACATGACAAGGGCGTCTGAATCAGCAAGAGTGTTGATTGGGACGCTTTTTTTATTGAAAAGAGAGGAAGGGATTTGTATGGAGGCAAGAATTGCAGAGCATCCGATTCTTGGAGTTCAGGAAAAAGGAAAGCTCGTGAAATTTAGTTACGATGGAAAAGAAGTGGAGGGCTATGAAGGGGAGCCGATTGCCGCTGCACTGAAAGCAGCAGGTCTTATGGTTCATCGCTACACGGCAAAAGAGCATAAGCCAAGAGGAATTTTCTGTGCAATCGGAAGATGTACGGATTGTGTTATGGTAGTCGACGGTGTTCCCAATATCCGAACCTGTGTGACACCTTTGAAAGCGGGAATGGAAGTTAAGACACAGTATGGTGTCGGTGCTCAGCCGATGGATGTACAATAGGGAAGGGAGTATTGCGTGGTATGAAACGATATGACTTGATTATAGTAGGTGCAGGACCCTCTGGTTTATCGGCAGCGATTGAGGCAGCAAAGAGAGGTCTTAAGGTAGTAGTATTTGATGAAAATGAGAAGCCGGGCGGTCAGCTTTTCAAGCAGATTCATAAATTTTTTGGCTCAAAGGAGCACAAGGCAAAAATCAGAGGATTTGTAATTGGTGAGCAGCTTTTAGAGGAAGCCGATAAGCTTGGAGTAGAAGTTGTACTGAATGCGACTGTGATTGGGCTGTATCAGGACAAGGAAATTACGGTTCGCATAGGAGAAGCGGTATATCATTATAAGGGAGACGCTATAGTGGTTGCGACAGGCGCAGCAGAGAATATGGTAACTTTCCCGGGATGGACACTACCGGGTGTCATCGGGGCAGGTGCAGCACAGACGATGATGAATCTGCATGGTGTGAAGCCGGGCAAAAAGATTCTGATGCTCGGCTCCGGAAATGTGGGACTTGTTGTGAGCTTTCAGCTGATGCAATGTGGCTGTGAGGTGGTTGCCTTAGTTGACGCGGCTCCCCGTGTCGGCGGATATGGTGTTCATGCGGCAAAGGTGGCAAGAACCGGAGTCCCTTTTTATCTGTCGCATACGATTGTAAAAGCAGAAGGAGAAGAGTATGTAACCGGTGTCACAATTGCGGAAGTAGACAGTCACTTTCGGTTTGTTCCGGGGACAGAGAAACATTTCGATGTGGATACGATATGCCTTGCTGTTGGACTCTCTCCAATGTCACAGCTTCTTAAGATGGCAGGCTGCGAGATGGAGGATAATCCAAAGCGCGGCGGTCAGGTTCCTGTTTGTGACGAATATGGGAGAACTTCTATACCAGGCGTGTTTGTTGCAGGAGATGTATCTGGCATTGAGGAAGCAAGTTCAGCCATGATTGAAGGAAGAATGGCAGGGATTGCGGCTTCCCAATATCTGGGCTATATAGAGAAGGAGGAGTTGGATACTGAACTTGCCGCATTAGATCGGGCACTTGACGGACTTAGGCAGGGAATGTTTGCACCGAAGAACCGTGGAAAAGAAATTATGGAGACGGAAGAAGGAATTGCGGTTTCCGCCAGTCTGTTAAAGCATGGATTTGTGGCGGATGATGAGATTGAACGCTATCCGGGCGTTACCCATAAAGCAGGGGTTCATCCAGTCATGGAGTGTACACAGAATATACCCTGTAATCCCTGCCAGGATGCATGTCCCAAGGGATGTATCAGTATCGGGGCGAAAATCACCTCTCTTCCGGTTGTGGTGGAGAATTCACAATGTGTAAATTGCGGCATGTGTGTTGCATCCTGCTCCGGGCAGGCAATTTTCCTTGTGGATGAGACGTATGAGGACGGATATGCCAGTGTCACACTTCCATATGAATTTTTACCCCTTCCGGAGGTAGGGACAAAGGGTGCAGGACTTGGAAGAAATGGACAAAAGGTATGTGATGCGGAAGTAGTTCAAGTCAGAAACGTCAAGGCATTTGATAAGACCAATCTGCTGACAATTAAGGTTCCGGCAGAATATGCGATGAAAGCACGATTTTTTAAAGCAGAGTAAAATCCAGGGAGGATACAGGATGAATCAGATAAATGATAGGTCAAGAGATATTGGTTCTTTTGTTCCGGCTGCAGATGACGATATGCTGATCTGCCGCTGCGAGGAAATCACAAAGGGAGAAATTCGAAGAGCGGTTCATGACGGTATGTGGACCATGACAGAAATCCGACGCTATTTGAGAACTGGTATGGGACTTTGTCAGGGACAGACCTGTGCAAGGTTGGTAAAGGGTATCGTAGCAAGAGAACTTGGAATTTCTCCGGCAGAGCTTGAGCCTGCCACATCACGCGTGCCGATGCGCCCGATCGAGATGCATATACTGGCAAACGAAGGAAAGGAGGGTGAATCGTATGAGTAATTGTGCGGATGTTGTAGTAATCGGTGGAGGGATTATCGGAAATGCAACTGCCTATTATCTGGCAAAGCTTGGAAGCAGGGTTATTGTATTAGAGGGGAGCGATCACATCGGAAATGGCGGCTCCTCCAGGAACGGCGGTGGTGTCCGACAGTCAGGCCGCGATCCGAGAGAGCTTCCACTTGTGATGTATGGAATTAAGAATTACTGGCCAACCCTTTCCGAAGAACTTGAGGTGGATTGTGAATACCATCAGGACGGTAACCTTCGTCTTGGTAAAAATGAAAAGCATAAGCAGATCCTGAATGGACTTACGGAACGTGCAGTAAAGGTTGGTCTGGATGTTCGTATGATCGATGGAGATGAGGTGAGACAGATGAATCCTTATCTGTCTGATGAAGTTACCTGTGCAAGCTGGTGTCCGACAGACGGACATGCAAATCCACTGACCACAACATTGGGGTATTATAAGGCGGCAAGAAAGCTTGGAGTACGTTTTATTACCGGTGAGAAGGTTGTGGCTTTACAAAAGGTAAAAGGTAAACTGCGCAAGGTGATTACTGCGAACAATGTATATGAAGGGGAGCATGTGGTACTTGCAGCAGGACTTGCCAGCAGAGAGATTGCTGCAACGGTAGGGATTGACATTCCAATGCAGGCAGTTAGTCTGGAGGCTCTTGTTACAGAGGCGGAACCGCATATGTTTGACCAGATGTTGGGAACCGCAGAAGCAGACTTTTATGGACATCAGACGAAGCATGGTTCTTTTGTATTTGGGGGATCTTCCGGATTAGAGGGTTTTACCAGAGATGATCATGGACTGCAGTCTAATTATAGTCTGACAGCATCCTGTATCTGCCGCGGTATTATGAAATATTTTCCTGATTTATCGAATGCCAAAATTGTTCGCACATGGGCGGGGTGGATGGATAAGTGTGCGGATGGAGTACCGGTGCTTGGAAAGGTGGAAGAGGTACCGGGACTTATCATGGCATGTGGATTTAGCGGACATGGCTTTGGAATTGCACCGGGGGCAGCAAGCCAGCTGGCAGAGCTGATTGTAAAAGGGAAGACAACGGTTGATTTATATGACTTGCGCTATGACCGATTCAAGGCTAAAATATAAGTATGAGCTGGAAAGAGGACAGGCTGCGGCCGACGCAGCCATATTTTGTATTTGATACGGATTGTTTTTATCAGGAAGTATATTTAAGGCAGGGGATTTCTCATTTCTATACTTATCGCGTGGGAGATGCTAAGAAGATAAGAGTCGTTCCGGATGGATGCATCGATTTTTTCTTCGAGTATGATGGGAGGCAGATGAAAGGATTTGTATGCGGCACCCCGATTGTGTATAAGGAGCAGGATACGCCAAAGCTTCAGGACGTGTTCGGCGTACGGTTTATGCCGGGGGTACAGCCTGAGCTGATACAGGCAACGATGAAAGAGGTTTTTGACAAGCAGGTTCCTGTGGAGCCCCTTTTAAAAGGGGATTCTCATTGGATAGAAAGGTTGGCGGGAGAAACAGACTTTTATCAGAGAATCCGTGTATTTCTTGAGGCATATACCAGGGCAGAGAAGAAGAAAGAAGTGTTCCTGGGGAAAAAGGAGTTGGTATTATCGGTGAAGCAGATGGTATACAATTCTGATGGGAAAATCAAGGTGTCTGAGCTTCAGGAGAATACGGGATACTCCAAGCGGTACATCAATAAAGTGTTCATCGAAGAGATGGGCTTTTCCCCCAAGACATTTTGTAAAATTATTCAGTTTCAACGGGCGCTTGAATTTTTGAATTACGGTGCACCTGAGAAGATGACAGATGCGGCGGTCAAGCTGGGCTACTATGATCAGTCTCAGTTTATCCGGGATTTTACAAAATATGCGGGAATTACGCCCAGAAAATATTTAAAGCTGGTAGAATCTGAGCATTATAAAAATAAGGTGACAAACACAAATTCCTTCGGAAATGAAAGGAAGTTATGAATAGTTCCGATTTATACAAGTTTTTTGAGAAATAAATGAATAGAATAGTAGCAGAGAAAGACAGAGACAAAGGCGTCTGGCAGAAATGTCAGGCGCCTTTTCCTATTGACGGAAAAACAGGAGGAAAAAATATGGGATTTTCAAAAATCGAAGTAATAACATCCATGAACCGGCTCAGCAATCTGAAAACAGCATTAAGTAAACTTGGTGTCAGTGGAATGACCGTTATTCAGGCAATTGGATGCGGTGTTCAAAAAGGTACGTTTGAATATGAGCAGGAACAGAATCCGGAGATGGAGCTGCTGCCAAAGCAGATGATCATGATTGTTGTGGAGAACGAGATTATTGAGAACGTAATCGAGACGGTAAAAAAGGAACTCTACACCGGCCATATCGGGGATGGAAAAATTTTTGTTACACCTCTTTCGAATGTAATTCGTGTACGAACCGGTGAAGAGGGAGAAGATGCACTGAAATAAGGTACATGAGGAGAAAGAATATGGAAGAGAAAAAATTAGGACTTCCAAGTGTGATCTCAACAGGAGTAGGACTGATTGTTGCGACAAGCTGTCTGATGTCTTTGGGACAAGGGGCGGGAGCACTTGGAACGGGATTTATTATTTCAATCATACTTGCATGTTTTATCAATATCTGCACTGCCTTGTGTATGGCAGAGCTAAACGCAGTCATGCCTAACCTGACCGGAGGACTTGCACAGTATACTTTAGCGGGAATGGGACCGTTTATCACGATTGTAACTATGGTCGGCGGTTATATTGTGTGTCAGTCCATTACCGGCTCAGTAGAGTGCGCAATGTTCGGGAATGCAATCAATACAGTGTTTGATACAGGGATTCCATCAAGTGTCTTTTGTATTTTATTATTGGTCGTATTGATTATCGCAAACCTTTTAGGAATTGATATGTTTGCGAAAATTCAGAATTTTGTAGCCTATGGTTTGATTCTTTCATTGATCATTATGGGACTTCTGGGAATATTGGGACTGGGAAACGGAGAGAAGATTACACAGACGATGAATCTTGCAGAGAGCTTTTCTGATTCCTTTGCACTTTTAGGATTAGCATTCTTCTTGTTTATCGGAAGTGAATTTGTTATTCCGATCTCTAAGAATGTCAAAAACGAACGGAAAAATGTTCCGCTTGGAATGGTTCTGAGTCTTTTGATTATTCTTTTGATGCAGATTTTGGTTGTCATCGGAATGGGACATTATGTCAGATGGGAAGACCTTGCCAGCAGCGCATCTCCGCATATTTTATACGGAAATTCTTTATTGGGATATGCAGGTTCTCTGTGGATGATCCTGGTTTCTGTATTTGCCGTAATCAGTACGGTAAATTCAGCAATCAGTTTCCTGTCCTATATGTGTGCCGGAATGGCAAAGATCAGTCTGATGCCGTCCATTTTTCTGAAAAAGAATAAGCGCGGCGCTTATTATGTGGGGATTCTTATGATTGGGACGATCATGATTTTGGTGAATGCAACAGGGTTATCTACCAGCGATTCCCTTTCTTTTATGATTTTGGTGGCAATTGTATTCTGGATGGTATCGTATGTGATTGCTGATATCAATGTTCTGATTTTCCGCAGAAGATTACCCAAAGCTCCCCGGACATTCAAGGTGCCGCTTGGTCCTGTTATTCCGGCAATTGCCATTGTTGGAAATCTGTTCATGATCTGGAATATTGACGGCGATCCGGCAGCCAGAAATCTGATTTTCACAATTGATGGAATCGTGTTTGTCGTATTAAGTATTTATGCCGTATTGTGGTGCAAAATCAAGCTAAAACGGCCATTGTTCAAACCGATACCGGTTCATGAAGTGATGGCAATGGAGCATTCACTATATCTGACAGCACACAAAAAAGATGATAAGCGAGGAAACTAAGATGGAATATCCAAAGGTAGATTTTTTATATTTGAGTGAAGATGATATGATTAAAGCTGGTGTGAAGGATATGGCCGGCTGTGTGGAGGCAATGGATGAAATGTTTCGGCTGATGAAGGTCGGAGATTACCGCATGGGTGGAGCAAATGGCAATTCCCATGGATGTATGGTAATGTTTCCGGAATCTTCCCCGTTCCCGGAGATGCCGGTAGATGGGCCGGATCGAAGATTTATGGCAATGCCTGCGTATCTTGGCGGAAAATTTGATATGGCCGGAATGAAATGGTATGGCTCGAATGTTGAAAACAAAGAGAAAGGACTTCCGCGTTCCATTCTTACGTTGATTTTAAATGATAAAGATACAGGTGCTCCGCGTGCATTTATGTCAGCTAATATTTTGTCTGCATACCGGACCGGAGCGGTTCCGGGTGTCGGCTTTAAATACTTTGCCAGAGAGGACGCTTCAACAATCGGAATTGTTGGTCCGGGTGTCATGAGTAAGACGGCGCTTGCAGCAGCAATGGCAGTTCGTCCGTCCCTTAAGATAGTGAAAGTGAAGGGGCGCGGAAAAGCATCTCTTGATAACTTTATTGCACATGTAAAAGAAGAATATCCGGGCGTGGAGGCTTATGCAGTGGAGACGATTGAGGAGGCTGTCAGAGACAGTGATATTGTATCTGTTTCCACCTCCTCGCCGACGGGAGATCCGGCACAGTATCCTTATATTGCAGAAGAATGGATTAAGCCGGGAGCAATTATCGAAAGTACCGCGGCCCTTCGATTTGATGATGAATTTATGATTCATCGTGCCCGGACAGTTACTGACAACATCAAACTTTACGAAGCATGGGAAGAGGAGATGAAGCCGGATGCATACAACACAATTCCGATTCCGGCAGTCCGCGTTATGGATCTGATTGCTGAAGGAAAGATGAAGTTGGATCAGGTAGATGATCTTGGAGATGTATTGCTTGGAAATATACCGGTACATAGAAAAGAGGATGAGATTGTGATCTATTCCGTTGGCGGTATGCCAGTCGAAGATGTAGCATGGGGCACCATTATATACCGCAATGCTTTGAAAAAGGGAATCGGCGTGAAATTGAATCTTTGGGAGGTTCCCCAGATGGTTTAATATGTTCCCGGAATCCTTCCTTATATTTACCAGAGCGTGTTTGAAAACTGCTTTCCGTGAGATGTGTGTCAAAATTTGTGGGAGATTTGCCTCAAATAAGGGAGGCGTAGCAGGCTGCGTTGACCGAATGCGGGGCAAATATACCGCAAAGCGGATAGGATTCTTTATTTTCAGGCACTTTTTGATTTTCAGATATTTTTTCCTTGACATAAAGGTAATATTGTGATAGTATGCATAAGTATGAAAACAAAGAAGAGTATCCACTCTCACCTTAGCGCGATTGAGCGACTATGGTTTATAAGGCAATGATAACTGAGGATAATATGTGTCCGGGTTATGATCATGCATGTAGTGGATAGTCGGATTTGACTATCTTTTTTATTGCATAGGGAATTGGATTTCCTATTAAGATGGAGTTTCATAGCAGCGAGTGACGAGGAATCAAAATGATGGAGGTGTACTACAATTAGCGATTTAATGATTAACGAGCAGATTCGTGACAGAGAAGTCCGTCTGATCGGTGAGGATGGGGAACAGTTGGGAATTATGTCCGCAAGGGACGCATATTTCAAGGCACAGGAGGCCGGTCTGGATTTGGTTAAAATTGCTCCGACCGCAAAACCGCCGGTTTGTAAGATTATCGATTACGGTAAGTATAAGTATGAACTTGCGCGTAAGGAAAAGGAAGCAAGAAAAAAACAGAAGACCATTGAAATTAAGGAAGTGCGCTTGACGCCCAATATTGATACCAATGATTTAAATACAAAAGTAGGCGCTGCCAGAAAGTTTATTTCCAAAGGAGACAGAGTAAAGGTGACTTTACGTTTCCGTGGGCGTGAGATGGCACATATGCACAGCAGTAAACATATCCTTGATGAGTTCGCTGAACAACTGTCTGATATCGCCGTAGTGGAAAAAGCTCCGAAGGTAGAAGGCAGAAGTATGACCATGTTTTTATCAGAAAAACGTTAGTAATAATACGTATTTTTTAAGGAGGAAATTAACAATGCCAAAAATGAAAACAAGCAGAGCAGCAGCAAAGCGCTTTAAAAAGACAGGTACAGGAAAAATCGTAAGAAATAAAGCTTACAAGAGCCATATCTTAACCAAGAAAACTCAGAAGAGAAAAAGAAACCTTAGAAAACCGACTGTTCTGGATCAGACAAATGTAAAGAGCATGAAGAAAATTTTACCGTATTTATAAGATAGAGTTCAAGGAGGAATATAAGAGATGGCAAGAATTAAAGGCGGTATGAACGCTAAGAAAAGACATAATAGAACATTAAAACTGGCAAAAGGTTACAGAGGAGCCAGAAGTAAACAGTACAGAGTGGCAAAACAGTCCGTAATGAGAGCTCTGACAAGTGCTTATGCAGGCAGAAAGCAGAAAAAACGTCAGTTCCGTCAGCTTTGGATTGCTCGTATCAACGCAGCAGCTCGTCTGAATGGTCTGTCTTACAGCAAATTTATGTATGGTCTGAAACTTGCTGGTGTTGAACTGAACAGAAAAGTTCTGGCTGACATGGCAATCAATGACAAAGACGGATTTGCTACACTTGCAGAATTGGCAAAATCTAAAATCGCAGCCTAAAAAGTATCACCCCCGGAAATGTAGTATTTCCGGGGGTTTCTTTTCATACATCTGAAGTCTTCTAAAATTTTTATGTATTCTTTCAGGTATTTCAATCGTTCAAAGGGATAAGGAAAGGCTCCTATGTCAGACGGACCAGTGTACTGTCTCATTCACATTTCACCAAATGACTTGCCTGAATTTCCATCTGCTGCGTTGTCGTCAATCGACGTAGCCACCGCTACGCCTCATTCCTCCGCCTTGCAGGCTGAAAATCCATTCTGCGTCATTTTGCTGAAAGTAAATGAGACAGTACACTAGTTGATTATCTCTTTACCTTCCCCATTCGAATCACATTCCAGGAGGCTTTTTTCAATACCGTCTCAACTTTTCCATCCGAGAGTTGTATCTCCCGGGAGACGGACGGCTTCACGCTCTCCTGTGTCAACGTATTTTCTGCTTTCAGATCCTCTGAAACCATCTCGATCTTTTCCAGCACCTCGTATCCTTCAAAGCTTCTCACATCCACTTCCAGAACATGCTGTTCTTCAAGATTACGATTTACCGCAAAGACGGTAAGTTCTTCTTTCTCTTCCTGATAAACCGCAACACTGACAATATCTTTGATCAGACCGTGTCCCCTGGTTTCATGTGACGGCGTATCGCAAAGGGTCTGCAAAACCACACCTCTGCCATACTTTGATGCATGCAGGAATGGATAATAAATCGTCTGCTTATAGACACCGCCTTTTGCATCTGTCATAATCGGCGCAAGCACGTTCACCAACTGCGCCAGACATGCAATCTTAATACGGTCTGCATGTTTCAGCAACGTGATCATCATCAGCCCCACCAACAACGCATCTTCAAAATTATAATGTTCCTCCAAGAGCGGAGGTGCCACCTGCCACGGATGATTCCGGGTAATATCTTCCTCCTCCTCTTTCGAATGAAACCAGATGTTCCACTCATCAAAGCTTAAATTGATCTGCTTTTTACTTCTTTTCTTAGCTTTTACATAATCACAGACAGAAATTACCGTATGGATAAATTCCTCCATATCATCCGAGCTTGCCAGATAATCACAACTATCGTCACTGGTATTGCCATAGTACTGATGCAGAGAAATATAATCCACATAATCATAATTATACTCCAGCGTGGTGGCTTCCCACTGGGGAAATGTGGGCATATCCTTGAAAGAACTTCCACAGGAAACCAGCTCAATCGTTGGATCAATCAGCTTCATGGCTTTTGCCGTCTCTTCGGAAATCCTGCCGTACTCGTCCATGGTTTTCTTTCCAAGCTGCCATTCTCCGTCCATCTCATTTCCCAGGCACCAGAGTTTAATCCCATAAGGAGCCTCAACCCCATGCTTTCTCCGCAAATCACTGTACTTCGTTCCCGAAGGATGATTACAGTACTCCAAAAGATTGCAGGCGTCCGCCGTCCCACGGGTTCCCAGATTCACTGCCATCATTATATCCGCCTGAACCTGGTTCGTCCACTTCGCAAACTCCCCAAGCCCGAACGTATTTGGTTCCAGACTTCTCCATGCAAGATCCAGCCGTGGTTTTCGTTCCGCAAGAGGTCCCACACTGTCTTCCCAGAAAAAATTAGATACAAAGTTTCCTCCCGGATAACGGATGACCGGAACATTCAATTCACGCACCAGCTCCATCACATCTTTTCGGAAACCATCTGCATCCGCCGTCGGATGCCCCGGTTGATATATACCGCCATACACAGCCCGCCCCAGATGTTCAATAAAAGAACCGTAGATTCTCGGATCTACCGGAGCAACCGTGAAAGCTTTATCTACTATCATTTTAATTGTCTTCATTACTTTAACCATCCATTTCATTCACAGAATTTCTGATAAAAAGCTTACAGTCAACATAATAGACTCCGTTTTCAGCAGTCAGCTCTTCCTTCCTAAGAAGTTTAATAATAACCTCACTGGCACAATACCCGATATCATGCAGAGGAAGTCCCATCGTTGTAAGCGGCGGCTTCGCATAACTGGCCATCTCCCTGTTATCATATCCCACGACTGCAATGTCCCTTCCTACACAAAGTCCAATCTCCTCCAGCCGGTCATAAGTACCGCCGGCCATAAAATCATTCATACAAAAAATTGCAGTGACGCCTTTCTCTATCAGGACATCCGTATTCCGATATCCGCTCTCCCTGTCCCACGCACCGTACACGACCAGATTGGGATCGTATAACAATTTTCCATCAAACAGCGCTACCTGATATCCTTCCAGTCTGGCTTGCGTATGAACACTTTCTTTTTTTCCCGCAATAACGCCAATCTTTTTATGACCACAGGAGATCAGATAAGCCACCAAGTCCATAGCTCCCTTCACATCCCGCGCAATCACGGACGGAATCTTGGGGTTATTGGTAAATCCATAAGCTACCACTGTGGGAACCGGAAGCTGCTCCGGAAGCATCTGGATCAAACGTTCATGGGCTGCCACGTAGATAATCCCTTCTACCTGCTTCGCCCTCAATTTCCGGATTGCTTTGTGCACAATTTCCTTATGGCTGTTATCCTGATAATAGGTATCCGCATATTTTTTGTACATACGCAGATTCATCAGCAAAATCTGATAATCTTCTTTTTCACAATATTCCGTAATTCCGTCGATAATATCCGGCAATGCAAAAACCGTCATATCCTCGGCAATCACCCCAATGCTTCTGGTGACTTTTGTCTTTAAATTTTTTGCAACCACATTGGGCGTATAATTTTGCTCCTCAATGACTTGCGTCACTCTTGCCCTTGTCTCTTCACTCACTCCGCCCTTATGGTTAATCACATTCGAGACTGTGGCAACAGATACATTGCAAGCCTTCGCTATTTCTTTGATTGTGGGCATATCCCCGACTCCTTTTCTCTTTTTCGGTATCTTTGGGCCGTATTTACCAAAATCTTCAAAGATAGTTTAACACGCTTTTTTGCATGTAACAATAGAAATGACCAGAGTTTTCCACACTCAACACAATTTTTATGTCAGACTTAGGAACTGTTAATAAATAACTTGTTAATTTCTTAACAGTTCCTTACCTTCCGGTTTTCGTACGGTTCTGTAATCCTCTTTTTCACGATCGGGCAGAGCATGGCACAGGTAATAAGCTGCTGCAATGCAAATCCGATCAGAAGAAGCGGCAGTACAGAATATGGAACAAACGCCAGAAGTACCCCCCAGAAAAATACAGTCTCCAACACCAGAAGTACGCTGATCTTCCATTCAATAATCATAAGGATACCTGCATTTTTCAGGATATGTCTGCACGGCAGATCCAACATGGATGTGAGAACAAAGGAATAGGAACCCAACAAGATGGCAATCACTGCAACCCCGATTCCAATTCCCGTCACTACATCTCTTTGTCCGCTCCCAGTAAAATTATTTGCCAGACTCAAAAGATAATATGCATAAAAGGCTATCAGTCCATTGATCAGACCCAGAAGAACATTCTTTCGGATTCCACACTTGAATTCCTTCCAAAAATCGGAAAGTTCCACACCGTACCCAACCCGAAAGATCTTTCCTACATAACAATTCAGAGCGGAAAGAGCCGCCGGAATTGTAATAACGGGAATACAGCAAAGAATAAACAGCAAATTGATTACCACTAATTTTCCTGTATAATTAATCATCACATAGCCCACCCGCTTCATTCCGCCCCTGGGCGGTTCCTGCTCGCGATCATTATTTCCCTGATAATAGTCCATAAACCTTTTCGTAATATTCATAATATCTGCCCTCTAGTTCTTCATGCCTGTAAGTACAATACCTTCTACGAAGCTTCTTTGTCCCAATATATAGATAATAATACCCGGCAAAATTGTCAGGAATGTGGCTGCCATCGCAAGAGGCCAGCTGGTACCGAAAGATCCTGTAAAGTTTGTAAGTGCAATCGCAAATGTAAACTTGCTCATACTGTTAATATAGATCATCTGCTGAAGCAAATCATTCCAGATCTGAATAAACAGCATAAGACCTACCGTAACGATCGCCGGTTTGATAGAAGGTACAAGAATCGTCCAGAGAATTCTCATCCTTCCGGCACCATCGATAGACGCTGCCTCGTCTAATTCCATCGGAATCGTCATAAAAAACTGACGAATCAGGAAAATATTGAAGAATCCGCCTCCGGTCAGGAACGGAAGAATCAATGGCCAATAAGTATCGCCAAATCCAAATCCCTTTGTCCATGCAATATACAGAGGAATTAACGTTACCATACCAGGAAGAAGAATGGTACTGATACAGATATTGAAAAACAGTTTTTTTCCTCTGAAACGAAGTCTCGCAAAAGCATATCCGCAGAAGATTGCTGTGATTACACCAAAGCTTACTGCAGGGATAATGATCGAAAACGTATTCTTAAAATAAGTCCAGTATTCAAAGGTTTCAAGCGCTTTCGAATAGTTGGACCAGAGCCATTCATGGGGAATAATCTCCGGCGGATACTGATTGATGGTAGCTGTACTCATCAGAGAGGTTCTGAAAATCCACCAGATCGGAACCAGTACCATAATGGCAAAAAGCAGCACAATAATTGTCGCCACAATATTCAGTACTTTCTCTTTTCTTTTTTTGCTCGCCATAACTTTTCCTGCCATGTTTACGCCTCCTCTCCGAAGATTGCATTCTTCTGCGTCTTAAACAGAATAAATGTAAAGATACCAACCAGTATGAAGAACACTACAGACCAGGCTGCCGCGTATCCCAGCTTATTCTGTCGGAAGCCGTACAGATAAATTACATAAGACATAAACATGGATCGTCTGCTGGGACCTCCGTCTGTAAGTGCAAGCGCCGGGTTAACTACCTGCAGATGGGTAATGATAGCGGTCAGCACATTATAGAAAATAATCGGTGAGATACTTGGAATCGTTACATTCCAGAACCTCTGCCATGCATTTGCACCGTCAATCTTTGCCGCCTCCATATAAACACTCGGCACATTCTGAAGACCTGCCAGGAAGATAACGATCAGATTACCGCTGGTCCAGATTGCAATCATGACAAGACATGGAACTACCTGGCTCGGACTGTTCAGGAACCGCTGCGGAGGCAGCCCGAACATTCGTAAAATAAAATTGAAAAGACCATAGTTGCCTTCATACAGCCATTCCCAACCTTTGAATACACCGATTGCCGGAAGCAGATACGGTATGAAGAAAATGGCACGGAACAACGTGCGCCCTTTAATATTCAAATTCAACAGCAACGCAATAATCAAAGAATATACAATCGATCCCACTACTGCCAAAAGTGCATACAGGATCGTCGCCCTCAAAGAACTTGTAAAATACATATCCTTCGTAAAAATACGAACAAAATTATCAAGTCCTACAAACTTCATATCTGTCAGCCCATTCCAGTTAAATAAACTCAATACAAATACTGCAATGGTCGGCAGATAACTGATGCAGGTAACACCGACAAATGCCGGAATCAAACACAGATAAGCAGTCCTTTCCTCCCGTTTGCCGGCTCTTGACTTTACCACCATTTTGTTTTTCTTGCTTTTTTCCTTCATAAGCAGCCTCCACTATCTCCGAAACAACAGATGACCCACATACTTACTATGCAGGTCATCTGGTTATCCTTACCTTCTAAGATTACTGAGCATTATTTTCATCAAAAATACCCTGCAGTTCATCTTTATATTCAGCAATAGCATCCTTCATAGTCATATCACCAGCCCATACACTGGAGAACGCAGAATCGAGGGTAGCGTTGAATTCTTCTGTTCCACATACATGATACCATGCTGCAGACTTGCCATAGTTATAAGAATAATCAACCATAGCAGATTTAAACATATCGCGGTCCGGGAAGTTTTCATTGGTAATCCACTCGTCAGTCTTTGCATCATCTGTATAGTAAGACTCATAAACCGGAGCCCATGTTCCTGCTGAAATCAGTGACCAGTTATTCTCAATACTGCTGTACCATTTCAGCCATTCCATTGCTTCTTCCGGATGTTCTGTTGTTGCAAATACAACGTTTGGTCCACCGGTACCAATCGTAACTTTTTCCTTCATGTAAGGAAGAACACCGATACCATATTCAAAATCAGCAGTCGGTCCAAAGAATGTTCCAACGTTCCATGTACCGTCTGTCGCCATAACAACCTTCTTGCTTCCAAGAGAAGACTCAAGAGCATTCGCTGCACTTGTTACAGGAGGTGCGCAGTGATATACATCTGACAGATCTGCAATCTTCTGAAGAGCATCTACTGTAGCTTCATCATCAATGGTACACTTGGAACCGTCTTCGCTGTAGTATCCGCCGCCATTGGACAGTGCCCAAACTTCAAGCTGCCACGGAAGTGTATTGATGGTACATCCGTAAACATCCACATTGTTTGCATCAAAATCCGGGCTGAGGGCATTGTTTCCATTCACATCAATCGTCAACTTCTGTGCAATTTCAACAAAGGTATCCCAATCCCATGCATCATCAGCAGATGCCGGCGGTGTAACGGTAGAAATGTCAAGATTCTGTTTCTCACATACTTCTTTCAGAAGATCAATATTGTAATACATATTCAGGACATTGTGCGCAGCGCCATAAGCAACTGTGTTGCCTTCATACTTAAATGCTGTGGACTCCATCGGCTTATCATCGCCTTCCCCGTACATGGAACTTACATCAGCAAGCATTCCGTTTGCTGCAAAGCCAAGTACACCTGCCTCACTCATGATCGCAGTATCCGGTAATTCTCCGGCTGTTGCCATGGTATTCAGTTTTGTTACATACGTATCATGGTCAATCTTAATAACTTCAACTTCAATTTTGTCCTGAGACTTGTTAAACATATCAGCTACCGCCTGAGTCGCTGCAGTCTCACTTTCGTTTCCCCACTGGGCATAAGTAATTTTAACTCTGTCTCCGCTGCTGCTGTCATCCTCACTCTTGCTTGTCTCAGATGTGGAATTCGCATCTGTTTTTGCGCTGGAACTGGAGCTTGCATCATCTCCTCCGCCGCCGCAGCCTGATAAAACCATGGCTGTCGTCATTGCCATTGCCAACAATGTGCTTACAATTTGTTTTCTCTTCATAACTGTATCTCCTTTTCTCCTATTTTTTAACGATGATGATTCATCGCTTAAAACGTAAATTATGAAACACGAATTTTATGCCAAACCAACATCTCGCCTTCTCCTCTGTTATTCCACAGACAGTATGGAATGGCTTTCAGTATGATTCCTTCTTTTTCTATTGTCAGTTCTCCGTACAGATGATTCTGAAGTCCCGTGTTCTTAACCCGGATCCCCGGGTAGCAAAGGGATGGAACCCCGCCTACTAATTGTTGATCCGGCTGCCCCTTTTCTACCTCAACATTTTCTTCCACATAGATTTCAGAGAGCAGATCACCATTGTCACATTCTTCCAGACAGTACACCAACGGACCTTTCATCAGCGCTGCCTTTCCTGCATCCTCGCGGACTTTCGGATTGGCTGCCACCCACCTGGCTTTTACATCCAGATCCAAAGCCACTGTCCGGCTTCCCGGTTCCATCTTTAATATCAGATAATCATCCGTTACTTCCGTGCTTACCGCCTTACCGTCCACAGTACAGCTCCATTGTCCGGCATATTTGGGAATTCGGATTTTAACCGTTCCGGCTGCTTTTGCCTGAACCTCTATGTTCACTTTTCCATTCTGCAGAAGTTCTGACTCCATTCTGACCTGCAGTTCATTTTCTCCGATCACGGTACTTGCCGTAGCAGAAATAAATTGATGGATATACAAAGCTTCTTCATCCTGTGCAAATATGTATTGTCCCAGAGATGCCAGTGTCCTTGCAACATTGGGCGGACAGCAGGCAACACCGAACCACTTCTGTCTGACTGGTTTTACATGATCCATATAAGTATGTTCCGTACAAAACTCCGGTACTACCTCCAAAGGATTCACATAAAAATAACGGTCACCTTCTATATTGATACCTGCCAGTACTGTGTTGTACAAAGCAAGTTCCACCGCATCATAATATGCCGCATCGTGTGTCGCTGAAGCCATTCTCTGCCCGAACATCATCAGCCCGATGGAAGCACAGGTTTCCGAATAATTGGTTCTGTTAGGTAGATCGTAATCCGTTGTAAAGCGCTCCCTGAATCCGCTGGAGCCGATTCCTCCGGTGATATACATCCGCTCATTCACGGTATTCTCCCAAATTCTTCTGCACGCATTTAAAAGTTTTTCGTCCTCATACTCTTCTGCCAGATCCGCCATCGCTGCACACATGTACATGGCACGTACTGCATGACCTTCCGCCTTGTCCTGATCAACCGGCTGCTTATGTGCCTGTGAATACTGTAAATCATAATTCTTAAATTCCGGGAAAAACTCATGACCGCCTCTTTTCTCAATCTCATCTTTCAAATAATTCGGCTCTTTTCCCCGTTCTTCAATAAAATATCTTGCTTCCTCCAGATAAGAACGTTCTCCAGTCACCCGATACAATTTTACCAGCGCAACTTCAATCTCCTGATGACCAGGATAACCTTTCAGTTGTCCTTCCCCAGTACCAAATACCCGGCAGATCAAATCAGCATTTTTTCTGGCAATCTCCAGAAATCTCTCTTTCTGTGTTGCCTGATAGTAGGCTACAGCCGCTTCAATCATATGCCCGGCCGTATAAAGTTCATGACCTTCTACCAGATTTGTCCACTTCTTCTCAGGCTCATTCACTGTAAAATAGGTATTTAAGTATCCATCATCTTCCTGCGCTCTTCCAATCAGTTCAATCACTTCATCAGCCAATGGCTCATATTCTTTTCCCTGACCGCCGGCCAGACAATACGCAACCGATTCCAGCCACTTATATAAATCCGTATCCTGGAATACCACACCCTTACGCTCGCCTTCCAGCTCTTTCGCGGCAATTCGGAAATTCTGGATACAATAGGTAGGATCCGTATCCTCAAGCTGATCGTTCAGAATCTTCCACTGGTGCGGAATAATCTTCTCGCTCACTTTCCTCGCGTACGCTCCAAACAACTTATCTGTAATCTGGATATTCCTTAATTCCAATTGTCTCAAATTTCTCCCCATGCTCGCCTCCTCACTTCGCTACTCATGAACCGTCTGTGAACCCAAAAACTGAAGTTCATTTTTTCGTTACCGAAACGTTTTCTCGAAGTAACTTAAACGTTTTACTTATCTTGTAATCATACTATCACAAGCCAATTGATTTGTAAATAGTTTTTGTTCTATTCGTCATTAATAATATATTTTCCTTTTATTTTCTATCAATATTGCACAATACTTTTCATTGTTTTTCGCTTAATTAATCGTTTTTTCTTTTGTTTTCACTTTTTTCCAGCATATAAGTTCATTACAGTAACAAAAAATAGCATACCAGATCGTTTTACTCCCGCATCCGGTATGCTATTACTTTCTTTTCCTATATTTTCCTACTTTTCCAGATAGCGCATCAGATCATCCATCTGTTCTGCCATCCGGTCATATCCGTGTTGATAAAATGCCATCAGCTTCTCATAATGAAGTTCTGCTCTTCCAACTGTTTTTTCCAGAGGCTGAACCACAAAGACTTTCCCTGCCTTTTCCAACCTTTCTACCGCTTCTATTGTTCGGTTATAAACCAGATAGCGTCTTTTCAGCGCCTCTACTAAGTTTGGATAATCCCGCAGCGAATGCTCGTAGAATCTTTTGGCTGCCCTGCTAAAAGGCTTCTTACGATAGCCTGGATTTCTGGTCAGAACAATGATATTTTTTTCATTGCCATAAGACAGCAGCCGCTTCAGCGGAATAGAATCTGCGATCCCTCCATCCAGATAGGGAACCCCCTCCAGTTCCACCATGGGAGCCAGTACCGGAAGGCTGCTGGAAGCTCTGCAGATATTCATCATCTTTTTGCGGTCCTGCCTCTCATCCAGATACTCCGCTTTTCCCGTCAGACAATTGGTAACCACCCATTCTCCCTTCATCCCGGACTGCTCATACGTCTCAAAATCAAAAGGAAACTTCTGATTCGGATATTCATCAAAGACTTTATCCATATCAAAAAGACTGTGCTTCTCCAACAGAACATGGGGTCCGACATACCCTTCCTTCCGGTCCTTATGAATCATGCAGTCCCTTGATCTCCCAATCTGTTTTGATATATAATCTACTCCGTTACAGCACCCGGCGGACACCCCAACCACATGCGAAACATAAAAATCCTTCTCCATAAGATAGTCCAATACTCCGGCCGTAAACACTCCCCTTGCTGCTCCGCCTTCCAGAATCATCCCTGCCTGTATCATCACCCTTTATCCTCCTTATCTGGCTTTCTGAACAGATACATATCCTTTTATATTGTACCACTTTTATGCCTTTCCAGTCAAAAGACATGAAAAAAGAGCCCCCGCCGAGGCGAGAGCCCTAAATCATTTATTGTGCAAGTTTCACCGGGTTAATCTTCACACCAGGTCCCATTGTTGGAGCGACTGTTACGCTTCTCAAATACTGTCCCTTCAGTGCGGAAGGTTTTGCCTTGTTGATTGCACCAATCAGCGTCTGGAAGTTGTCCGCTAACTGCTCCTCTGTGAAAGAAGCTTTTCCAATCGGCACGTGAATGATGTTTGTTTTATCGAGGCGGTATTCAATCTTACCTGCTTTAATATCATTTACAGCTTTTGTAACATCCATAGTTACAGTTCCTGCTTTCGGGTTTGGCATTAAACCTTTCGGTCCAAGTACACGACCCAGACGACCAACAACACCCATCATATCCGGTGTAGCTACTACTACATCGAAATCCAGCCATCCTTCATTCTGGATCTTCGGAACCAGTTCCTCAGCTCCAACGAATTCTGCGCCTGCTGCTGCAGCTTCATCAGCCTTAGCACCTTTTGCAAATACTAATACACGAACTTTTTTACCTGTTCCATGAGGCAGAACTACTGCACCACGAATCTGCTGGTCAGCATGACGTCCGTCACATCCGGTACGGATATGAACTTCGATTGTCTCGTCAAATTTAGCAACTGCTAATTTCTTAACCATAGAAATCGCATCTGCCGGATCGTAAAGTGTTGCACGATCAACTGCTTTCGCAGCTTCTACATATTTCTTACCATGTTTCATTATATATAACCTCCTAGTGGTAGTTGCGGGAATGTCCCTCCCACGTCTCTTCTTTTACTTTTCGGGTCGTCTGATTCACGAAGCGCTTAGTCTTCTACTACGATACCCATACTTCTTGCTGTTCCGGCAATCATGCTCATAGCTGCTTCGATAGATGCTGCATTTAAGTCAGGCATCTTCATCTCAGCAATCTCACGGACTTTATCCTTAGAGATTGTAGCAACTTTTGTTTTGTTCGGAACGCCTGAACCGGATTTGATGTTGCAGGCCTTCTTCAGCAATACTGCTGCCGGAGGAGTTTTGGTTACAAAGCTGAAACTTCTGTCTGCATATACAGTAATTACAACCGGGATGATCAGATCTCCCTTATCAGCAGTTCTGGCATTGAACTCCTTTGTAAACTGTACGATATTAACACCGTGCTGACCAAGTGCTGGTCCAACCGGGGGTGCTGGTGTTGCTTTACCAGCAGGGATCTGTAATTTGATATATCCTGTTACTTTCTTTGCCATTGTCAGGCACCTCCTATAATGTGGTAATTGCGGGGATTTCCCTCCCACGAGTCATCACGATATCACATCACATACCGTGAAACTCTGCGTATTTCCTGTTACATCTTTTTGATTTCTGCGAAACTGATTTCTACCGGCGTTTCGCGGCCGAACAGCTCAACATTGATGGTAACGACCTGCTTTGCCTTATTGATGCCTTGAATAACTCCAGTCGTATCTGCCCAGGCACCGCCTGTCACAACCACCGCATCGCCTTCTTCCAGATCAATGATTACATCTGCCGGCTTGCTCTCATCAGCAAGTCCCAGTGCAGCCATCTCTGTCTCAGTCAACGGTACCGGTTTTGATCCAGGTCCGACAAATCCTGTCACACCTCTTGTGTTGCGTACAACATACCAGGTGTCATCATTCATAACCATGTTCAAAAGAACATAGCCCGGAAACATTTTCCTCTGTACCTGTTTCTTGGTTCCGTTCTTGACTTCAATCACTTCTTCCAACGGAACACGTACTTCAAGAATCTGGTCTTCAAGATGTCTGTTTTCAATTGTCTTTTCGATGTTGGCTTTTACCTTGTTTTCATAGCCCGAATACGTATGGACTACATACCAATTTGTTTCTGACATTGAACCACCCTTGTCCTTACTTAATAATTAAGTTTACCAATTCCAGGACTACACTGTCAACCAGAGTAATCAAAACGCACATAATCACAGAGATTACCACTACGGCAATCGTCTGTTTGCCAAGCGTTTTCTTATCGGTCCAGATCACCTTGTTAAATTCGGATTTTAATCCTTTGAACCAGCTCTTCTTTGCCTTTTTTTCCTTCACTGCATCTGCCATCTTATCACCTCTCACCTGACCAATTACTTGGTTTCTTTGTGCATCGTGTGTTTCTTGCAGAATCTACAATACTTCTTTGTTTCCATTCTGTCGGGATGATTCTTTTTTTCCTTTGTCATGTTGTAATTTCGCTGTTTACAATCTGTACATGCCAATGTGATTTTTACGCGCACGACTTCCACCTCCACTGTGTATTTGCGTTTTCGGGTGAACACATTCACCTGCGACAGCCTTTTTTTCGCTGAAATCTTTGGGATGCCGCCCTAAATTTGAGCATAAAAAAAAGACCCACTTCCATGTCGCTCATTAACTATAGCATATAGAATGACGAAAGTCAAGTCTTTCTTAAAATCCAGTCAGAGTGTTTCATGAAGCAAACGGAAATTGTCTCTCTTGGGGAAAGCTATACCATAATTGCCAATCAGACACCCTATTAGATATGAATTTTTTCGCTGTTTTTAACACTCCTGTTGTTTCTTCTCCATTTTTTTTGCAATCCTAGAAAGTGCAAAACAAAATATAAAATATAAACAAGCCATTACTATATATGAGACCACAAGCTTATTCGGTTCCCTCTGGCTAAAGATCAGACCAATTTGAGTCAAATCTATAATACCTATTATGGATATAACCGAAGTATCTTTAAAAAGAGATATTAAAAAGCCAACAAAGGATGGGAACACTATCCTCAGTGTCTGAGGTAAAATAATATATATAATACACTGGCAATAAGACAGTCCCATACAAGATGCGACTTGCCACTGTCCTTCACTGATATTCATAAAACCACCACGAATAATCTCTGCTTGATTTACTGCTGAATATAAGGTGATTGAAAGATAAGCACTCAAAAAGATCGGCAATGGTTTCCCTGTAAAAAGCGGAATCAAAAAATAGAACCAAAAAACTATCAGCAGCAAAGGTAACGATCGAGTAGTTTCAATTAAGAAAGTAGCAATTTTACAAATGACAACTTTTTTAGATATCCTCCCCAACGCTAACAGCAACCCCAAAACAAAACCCGAAATCATCGTCATCAAAGCAAGTAAAATATTAATCGCAAGACCACCAAGACTACCCTGTTGGAAAGGTCCTATCAAGAACATTTTTAAATTATTTAGAATATCTATCACTTCTCTCACCTTCTTTGTCAATATGCATTCTATTTTTTAACAACTAATAAATGTTTTTCTACTGCTAAAGCCGCATGGCTTAATATATAATTGATACTTAAAAAGAATACCGTTGCTAAGATCGTCACTTCTAACCCTCTGAATGTGATAGACTCAATCTGTTGGGTAGCCCACATAATCTCATGTACTGATAAGGCCAATGCCAACGAGGTATTTTTCACATTATGGATAATTCTTGAAACAAGAGATGGAAAACAATTTCGTATAGCTTGAGGCCAAATAATATATTTCCAAACTTGTGCTTTTATATGACCTAACGAATACGCAGCTGAAATTTGTTCCTTAGGAACAGCCATTATTCCTCCACGTATAATTTCACTAATATAACCACTGCTACTGATCGATAATCCGGCTATCGCTGCCCAATAATTTAACTTTGTATTAGAATTGAGTGCCAGTTTTATTGTTTCCGGAAAAAATTCCGGAAACACATAGTAAAAAAACAACAGCCAAATGAGCGTTGGAATGTTCCTGCACAACTCTATATAAACAGAAGAAATGAAATGTAATACTGGATTCTTTGATATATTACCAAGAGTGACCAATACCCCCAAAACAACAGCAACCAAGGACGATAATATCATAAGGCTTATTGAACACTGAAGTCCTTGTAATATCCAGTTTAAATATTGTTCGCTAAAGATAATCTGCCAGTCAAACTCGTAATTCACAATTAACTCCTCTACATTTAATTACACGGACCATCTCTCAAAAGGTCGTATAAACTTCTCATCTTTTGTCTTAAACCATTTGTTAAATAATTTCTCATATTGTCCAGTATCATAAATATCAAGCAAAATATTATTTATTTCATTTAACCACTCAGAATCATTTTCTGATACCCCTACACAAAAGTATGAATAACAGCATACATCCGGATGAAACCGAAACTTATTCCTATCCTCTTCGCTATTTATGAAATGATTAAGAATTATTTCATCACTTGCATAGCCCTCAACAATTTTATTTTTCATCGCATCAAATGCCTGAACCTCTGACGCGTAGGCAATAAAATTAGGTTTATCCAACTGCAATTTGCTGAAGCAAGTTTCTATTTCATTAGCTGTACTTGTACCAATAGAATAGGCAATGTCCTTACCTGCAAGATCGCGTATAGATTTCACATTCTCTTTATACATAAGAATCTTTTTACAATTTTGAAGATAAGCAACACTAAAATCAATCATATTATCTCTTGACTTAGTATGATTTAATTTAGCGATACAAGCATCCACTTTATTCGCAAGTATGTAATCAATTCGTTCCTCATTTTTTAACTTTATGAAATTCAATGAAACATTTAAACGTTCAGCAATAACGTGAGCTAAATCAACATCAAATCCCTTCAATTCATGTCCATTCTCACTAAAGCACATCGGCGGAGCATCCTCTACAATGCCTACATTGATAAAACCTCTCTTTTTTATAGAATGAAGACTTGATCTTTCATTGTAAATTTTATTCATAAATAACTTTGTACGCTCCATCTTGGGATGCATAATAACATCGTACGGTTTTCCAACTTCAATAATTTCTCCCTTATCAATAAAAGCAACTCTACCGGCAACTCGACGAGCAAAACTTAGTTCATGTGTAACAACAATCATAGTCATCCCGTCCTTAGAAAGCTGAATAAGTGTATCAAGTACTTCATTAACTAATTCAACATCTAATGCAGATGTTGGTTCATCAAACAACATAACTTTCGGTTGCATAGCAAGACTTCGTGCAATAGCTACACGCTGCTGTTCTCCCCCTGATAGTTGTGATGGATAGAAATGAATTTTATCCTCAAGACCAACTTTTTGTAAGATAGGAATGGATATCTTCATTGCTTCCTCTTTCGTTTTTTTCTTTACTTTTCTTATCGCAAGAGTTACATTGTCAAGAACCGTCATATGTGGGTAAAGATTATATTGTTGAAAAACCATGCCAACCTCTGCTCTCTTTTTTCCGCTAAGTCCAACACAATTTTCACAATTATAGACTTCACCATTAATCAGTATTTCTCCCGCCTGGATGTCTTCAAGTCCATTTATTACCTTTAACAAAGTACTTTTACCTGAGCCACTTGGTCCAAGAACAACTAATACCTCCCCATTATATACTTCTAAATTGATATTCTTTAATATCTGAATATCACCATAGAACTTATTTACATTTTTAATTTTAATAATCTCTCTTCTGTCTTCAGTGCTCATCCTTTTCTTTTGTCTCCTCTTTCACAATCCTAACCATTATATCTCCAAAAGATGGCATTCCAGTTACCTTGTTGATGTTATTCGAATCATATAACATATTAATATTGGGTGTGTATGAAGCTGTTTTCATAAAAGCTTTAGCTGATGCTTTTCTCCCCCCCGAACCAAAAGTTGTCTTAATAACTCCAGACTTTATACCGAAAGAGAGAAACGCTTTCCCCATAAGATGTTTTCCATTTACATTTTCAACTCGTATCTTATCTCCCGTACATATTCCCAGCTCTTTTGCATCTTCTACATTAAGTAAAAAAACTGGAATCGCAATTGTATTTTTTTCACATTCAGCGGTTGAATGTGCATCATTTAGTTTTCTATTTGCTTCTGTTTCAAGTTTTGAAAGAGAACTGCAAAACTGCGTCATTGTTCCTGTCTGGTGTGTCCTGCCCGTAATTAAATAAAATGGATATTGTTTTTTTAAACGCTCAGTAAATTGACTGTTGTTTTCTTTCCATATAAAAGCTGCTCTTTCATGATAATCAACCTTTTCACTTAATTCCATCACATAACGAAAATCAAACTCAAATTTTCCCGAATTCGTCATCGGCAAATACCGCGATGGTTTACTCTCTTTACACAATCGATATCGATAATAGCCAACTGGCCAGGTTGCAACCCCATTATTTTTTCTTAACCATTCTACAGTTAGTGGTTCACCTTTATGTATAAGTTCTCCTTCAAAATAAACATTAGGATTTTCTGGTATTCCTTCAATTAAAGCTCCTTCAGGATATTGGGAGTAAGGAATTGGCTGTCCTATATTTCTTAATCCCGGACAACTACGAAGCTGTGTATTTAACAGGTCTTCTTCCGATTGATAACAATTAAACTTACTTTGATCAATGTCTTCATCTCCAGCCGTTATTAAGGCCGCAGTCAAATTCTGCATAATCCAAAATGGTGATTTTGACTCATATTGAGGCATAATCACACGTTCTCTTAATGATATTTCAGGATTAATGGTATACTGATCACTTAACCCCATCTTTTCCAGGTAGCTACACTCAGGTAAGATAAAGTCGGCAAATTCACCAGTTTCGTTGATATGAGTATCAATGTGTACAATAAGCTCCAACAACTGTTCGCCATCTCTATCAGCCTTAAAAACATTTATCCATTCTTCCGTATTGCCTCCAGTATATACGGGATTTCCTGTACGGTTAATAAAGGCCTTTATGGGATAAGTATATCCCTCAAAAGCTCCCCTTTTTAAAATAATATCATTATGTATATTACTCGGAATTGTACTTATGGTGCCTTTCCAAGCATCCGGAAAGTCACCATATAAATCCTTGTGAAGTTCCCGATAATCACCATATTTCTTCTTACCATTTATTGTTCTTGAAATTATAGGAGCACTATTTATTGTTCTACTTAACAAATTAAGAATAGGTTTTACTGCCCCGGTAAAAACCAGCCCACCTGGCACATCAATATTTCCAGTAATTGCACATATTACATTTGCTAAAACGGAAGTTATATCCCCCGCCAGATGATGGGCTACTCCGTGCATCCCTATCTCTATCGCTGCTGGTTTAGTTATACCCATTAAATGTGCCAAATATGTAATCTTACTTTGCTCTATACCTGTTTTTTCTTCTCCCCACTCTGGCGAAAAATATAGAAATCCGTTTGTTTTATCCTGCAATCTACTCTGGTTGAGAAAATCCTGTTTAAATTTTTCCCAACCTTCTGTATAATTTTTTATAAAAAGATAATCTATATAAGAAAAGGTTTTACTCTCCGGATTATCATGCACAAGAATAAAACAAAGTATACAAGCCAATAATTCTGCATCTGTACCTGGTGTAATTGGCAACCACAGATTGGCCTTTGCTGCTGAGTTAGTAAATGCAGGATCTACAACCACATAATACATTTGATTCGTCACCTGAGCCTCTGGAATACCACGAGACATATAATTAAACCGTGTGGCAACTAATGGATTTGCCCCAACACTGATCAGGAGTTTTATATCATGTTTCCACCGTTTATACATGATATTATTGGGATCTCTTAATAAAAGGGGACGTTGCATGTCCGGCAGAGGTCTTTCATCCCCCATTAATAACTTTGATCCCCATCTACGATTTGTATCGCATATTGCACTATGTGTGTATGTATTTGGTGTTCCAAACGCATGAAACAGCATCATATAAGGTTCTGAATCCGTCAAATCTCCACAATCAAGAATAACCGATTCTGCACCGTATCTCTTTTTAATATCAAGAAGTTTTTTGGCTATTTTAGATAATGCAAACTCCCATGAAACTTCCTTCCATTTTCCACTTCCGCGTTCACCTACCCTTACAAGTGGTGTTTTGATACGTTGCGGAGAATAAACAAGCTCTAATCCTGCTAATCCTTTTGCACAGATTGTTCCTTGATTATTAAACGACCTAGGATTTCCGCAAATTTTCTTTGCTTTTCCATCTTCAACCAATACACTTATACTACATTCAGCCGGACACATAAGATCTACTGTATTAATATATTTTTGCTTTGAAGTTTGTTCGATCTGTACGAACTCTGAACTATTGAATTGAAAATTATATGAAGATAAATCTAACTTTGTTAATGAGTCACAAAGATTTTCACCCCGCTGTATGTAAATAACTTTCGGTAAGTTTGAAATTAACCTCTTTTGCACATACAAATAATTTCGATTTTCTTTCAGAATTTGCATAACTTTGCTTTCTTCATTATTCAATATTCCAAAGTGCAATGCTTTCCCCATGCAATTTTGAACACATGCAGGCTGTAATCCCTGACGTAACCGTTCAAAACAAAAATCACACTTATTCAATAAGTCGAATTCATCCTGATATCCAATAGCACCGGCCTTACATGCTTTTAGACAAGCAAAACATTGAATACACTTCTTCTTATCGTACTTAACAATCCCCTCTTCCGTGAGATAAAGTGCATTTTTACTACATACCTCTGTACAGATTGGATTTTCACAGTGATTGCATAATTCCGGGATGAAAATCCGTTTTAAATTCGGATAAGCGCCAATTTCCTGTACATGTAATTTCATGCGTTCTGCCTTAAGTGACAGATTATGTTCTTTTTGACAACTCACCTGACATGCATAACACCCTATACATTTATCAAGATCAATTATCATTCCGTATTTAACAGCAACGTTTTTCATACCCGTACTAATGCCCTCAATTCTATCCAATCATCATATTATATTAATCTTAGAATAGACACTATTTCAAAAATATCTCTTCAAAAGTTCTACCTATGTACTTCTGTTTTTGCGTACCAAGAAATCAATAGCTCTTCCCGATATCTATATCTTAATCCGGCCAAACATAAAGCTGGTTTTCACCAAAAGCATTTTCAGATAGAACAGGTTTAGCAGAAGGTTCTAATGGATACATTCCATCTTTACCAAACCATTTCTCATAAATCTTATCATAAGTACCATCACGCATTAAATCCTGTAAGACAAAGCTCACCTTATCACGCCATTTACTATCATTCAACGGGACTCCTATACTATATAATCCGGGACTATAAATACCACTAATTGCTTCATACTCAACACCCTCTTTACCTGCAACCCCCGCAATAATAACACTGTCCTGAGTAAAAGCATCCACCTTTCCCTGTTTTAGTGCAAGGAAACATTCGGCATTTGATTGAAAACTTTGAATATCTGGTTCTTCACCATTTACCTCTTCAATAGCTTGCTGAATAGCGATATATGCATTTGACCCTTGATCAACTGCAATCTTTTTACCCGCTAAATCCGTAAGACTATTGAACATTCCTTTTTTCGCATATGCAATCTTTCCCGTCCATAAATAAGCTGGTTCAGCAAAATCAATTTGTTCATCGCGACTTCTGGTATGGCTCAGATTGGAGACAACCATGTCAACAGTACCATTAGCTAAGTATGATATTCTTGTCTTGTTATTTACAACAACTCTATCAATTTTTACTCCTAACGCATCTGCAATGGCATTCGAAAGATCTACATCAAAGCCAGTCCAATTTCCGTCCTCATCTATATAGTTCATCGGCGGATTATTATTTGCAGTACCCACATGTATAACCCCTTCTTTGTTTACCTTGTCAAGAACACTGTCCTGTTGTTTTTTCCCACACCCAATAAATACACTGCTTATGACAGCAGAACACAATAATAATACCATTCCTCGTTTCATGTTAATTTTTCTTTCCATTACAATGCTTTCTCCTTTTCTGTGATTATAATTTTGCAATTGTTATTATGAAAAATGAGCTCATCCACCCATCTGCAAAAAATCATTTAACAATTGTCAACTTTTCTAATATGCAATATTCGGAAGCCCATTTAGGCATTTTCCAACTATAAGCAGGTCTCAAAAGGGGGTTTTATTGTCGAATTGCATTCTCCTCTCCCATAATTTTCCTTTTCAATTCACAAATTTTACAATCAACACCCATCTATAGCTCTTAATTTTAATTATAAATACCTATGAATTTTAAGCAATGTCGTTTTTTGTCGAAATATGTATTTTTTTGACGCTTTTACTCGAAAAGTTAATGATAAATCTCCTATACAATGTTTGATTAATCCCAAGGCCCGCAAATTGAGCGATTTTACGATATTAGATGATAACAGATGACTTTCTATACTTATATATAATTCAACAATTGCGTCTCATCTGAATTCGTTTTATTTCCTCTCCCAATAAAGTTGAGAATTTCCCAATGTCCTGGTTTTGCATTTTGTGCTCTAAATATTTTTTTCGCACTAAACCCACTACTGATTTTTTGACATCACTCTTTATAGGGTCATAAAGCATATAAAAAGCAAGAACTTCCATTATCTCTGACTTTCTCTCTCCTGACTTAACGTTTTCAAAATCCACCCCAAACACTCCATCATCTGTAATTATGAAATTACGCAAATTTACATCTCCAAATACTTCATCCCCAGTTATTCCAATAGCAGTATAAAATTGATTTAACCATTCAAGCACCTCAATTAATATCTGACTAGACTGCTCAATAAAATTTATACGTTCATAATATTCAAGTAATTCCAGAACATTATCTCCCTTTATATAACTTAAAGCCAACAATAACTTACTATCATCATAGCCTAATAATTTCGGAAAATTAAGCAATAGTTCAGCTTCATCATAATGACCACTTAAGCGCTGATATATACTTAATTCATTTTTATATGCATCTTCATTTTCAAATTTCTTGATGACAACATGTTGCTTTTTTTTCTCTTTATCAGTAAGTTCATACAAGGAAACATTATTTCTCTTAGATATAAATTCTTTTACATAACATACTTCTTTAATGCCATCCGGATCAATAATCATAGTCTTCTTTAGCTCGCTGAAATAATATATTCAAATACTGTAACATTATACCGTCATATGATCACTTTGCATGCTCTCAATCACCTCAATCATTTGCTTAATATCCCGAATAGGATTTAGAATTCTATAATTCTTGTAATGATCCATACTTTCAGATATTACACCTGATATAAATAAAATTTCATTATTCAGGAACGGTTCTATATCTTTACACGCCGCTGCAGTAACTATTCTTGGGAAATTAAGTTCAAACGGACCTTCTAACAATAAATAATCAACATCATATATTTCTATAAGTTTACATAAGTCAATTTGATTCTGAATCATAATGTCTGTTGAATTCGGACTATAACCTGTTACAATGTCAGCTCCAGCTACTTTATGTCTATAGGTGTCCTTCCCCTCCTTGTCAATTTCGTAGTTTTCACAATGAATTTTCTTTATTGTTCCTACACGATGACCTCTGCTCTTCAATGCATGGATTAGAAATTCAATAAGCGTAGTTTTTCCTGAGTTTGAGTATCCCACAACAGAAATAATATTCATATCCTGTCTCCTTCATAGATTATGACATCTGATATCACTTAATGTATTTAGGTTCGTAAACATCTTACCTTCCAAGTCATATCTCGAAACTTCCTTTTCATCCACATATCTTGTATTAACACTTGCAATGAGCCTGGATAATTTATGATTTCCGCTCACTAAGTGTTCATATAGTATTGGACACAGCTTTTTTGAATATACTGCATGGAAGGGCTCAATTCTTCTTTCTCTCTTTATTGCCAAAGTATCCGGGTTTTCTTTCAGAATATAAATCATTTTATCAAGGTACTTCATATATTCGTGATTAACAAACGGCATATCCCCTGCCACAACATAAGAATATTCGTTGATAGAATTAAGTAATCCAGAATAAACTCCGGCCATGGGTCCACAATCTTTTATGACATCCTCCACAACTTTGTAACCTGAACCATAGTATAGTTCCGGATTGTTTGTGACAATAATAATCTCGTCAACCAGAAGTGCAAGCTGATTTGCTATATGTAGGACAATTAGCTGATCATTTATTCTTATTTTTTGTTTATCGAATCCCATCCTTGTACTTTTACCACCACATAAGATAATTGCACTTTTAATTTTTATCACATGACTTCACCTATCCTTTTCTATTTCAAACTATTGGCAATGAAATCATTTCTTGCAAAGACTAATTCTGCTGATTTTTCCTCTAAACTAATCAACTGATAACAGTAAGAACTGCTGCGAGCGCCATAACTGCTGTAGAAAACAAAGGACTAATTTTATAATTATAACTGCTTGAAATGCGTTTGCTTACATAGCTTACAATAGCTATAAGTGCGCTGGCAAAAATTCCACTCAGCATTCCATTTATCACAATAAACTTTAACGCCTTCTCATATGTATTTAAATATGTTTGTATATAACCACTATCTAAATACTGAATTGCCATGATAAGTACATATGCACCTCGCCATAAAATACTCGCAAATATAACAAAAAAACTTCTATAATATGATCTTTTATCTATTATCAAAGGTACGATTATGACAAAAAGAAGCGTCTGAATAAGCATTGAAATCATCGGATTTAAAACTTTGAACATAGAAATATTGGGCATGCATAAATTTATTGCTTTAATTAATGTTGCGACTAAACCTACTCCCATAACTGTCAGACGGCTGCTATTTACTTTATATGCAAGCAATAGAATAGCCGCCCCAATAGGAAACATAATATTTCCCGAAATAAGTTGAGGCAGCCAATGGAGTAAATAACCTAATGTTGCCTCCATAATTCCCCATATGGAACCCCAAAAAATGATGTTTGAAATAAAAGTTTTCTTATTCCTTATGACTCTTCCACCCTCCATTAAAAATATCATCCTCATATATATTTATTAATTGTTACAAGTTCACTGTTCTTTATGTTTTGATGTTTCACACAAAACCATTTTAAAACTATACCGTTTCTCTTGATATTTACAAATCAAGTATATAAACAAAATTTTAGTTTCCTGTTTCTACCTATTTTTGCATAAATACAGACCACAATACTTCAGTATGCATAGTATCAGTGATAAAAAAGGCATCACTCCCAATAAGGCTTGTATCATTGGTCAAAGCAAAATCTACCTTTCCTTCCTCTAATAGCATTAAGGATTTTTTTGTGGAATATGCCTCCACAATTGTGTAATCTTTTTCATTCATCCCAAGTGCAGACCACATTCCACTAACCAAATGTTCTACTGCCTTACAAGTTGCTATTGTAACATGATTTTTCAACTTTACTTTATCAACGTCTATTGTAGCAATTCCATATTCGGGTGTCTGAATAATAAATGTAAACATTAGTTCTAAAGTTATATCCCAGTAAAAATTTGTCATCTTACCATATGCATTTGGTAAAAGAATAAAATCGGCATTTTCTTTTTTTAATTCTATAGATGCGCTTTCAAATGTATCGTACAACATAATCTCTACATCTGCAGCATTCATATTATTCAAAGCATATTTTTTAAAATACTCAGCTGCCATACTGCTAGTAGTCCCTTTCGGTCCCATTGTTACAAGCTTAATCTTTTTTCCCTTCACATAATGAAACAATTTTTTCCGTTTTTCACTGCAATATTGACATATCTCGTCATTACAATTAAGCATTCCTTTCATACTATCTACCCTTTCACATGCCGTATCTTGTCAAATATATTTCTTGGAAATCAAATAGTTTATCAAACCCTTTTGTTCGACAATGTCGGTAATAATATGATAATTATTTTTTTCCATATGAGCTATAACCATGCCATCTTTATAGATAACATTTGTGTCAAAATCAATGGTTAGCAAATCTTCATCAACTACCTGTTGCTGTATATCACGATTCTCTACTACCAATAAACCCAAATTCACTGCATTTCGATAAAAAATCCGTGAAAATGACTTGGCTACAATGCAAGAAATACCACAGCCCAATATTGCTATGGGAGCCGCTTCCCTGGAGGAACCACAGCCAAAATTTTCCCCTGCCACAAGAATATCTCCCTTGTCTACAGAATTATAAAAATTATTTCTAATATCATTCATGCAATATCGTGCCAATAAATTTCTGTCTGTTGTAATACAATATTGAGCCGGAATTATCACATCTGTGTCAATATTGTCACCAAACATATGCACTTTGCCTTTTATTTTCATACATGTCTCCTAAAAGTCCGGTACCTGAATGCTTCCCTCAACAGCCGAATAGGCGGCAATCATAGGATTAGATAAATACACCTTTGAAGACGGAGCACCATTTCTACCATAAAAATTACGATTTGTAGTATATAATCCAACCTCGCCTTCGCCTAATACTCCCATATGCCCTCCCATACACGGACCGCAGGAAGGAGGTGCAATTACAGCATTACTTTTAATAAAATCAATTAACAATCCTTCTTCCTCCATCTGATACAGCACCTTTTGCGATCCAGGAATAATAATTAGTTTCACATCTTCATGCACAGTTCGATTTTTAATATACTTATGAGCCACTCTGAAATCTTCTATTCTACCATTTGTGCAAGAACCCAACACCACCTGATTTATCTTTGTCCCAATTAGTTTTTTTGCATCTACAACATTTGCCGGTGTATACGGACAAGCAATTTGTGGCTCTAAACTGCTGATATTAATTTCATATGTTTTATTATAATGAGCGCCCCCATCTGGATACATGACTTGAATATCCACGATTCCACAATCTTGAAAATACTCTTCCGCAACACTATCAACATTGATAATTCCTGCTTTGGCACCACATTCAACAATCATATTGCAAATTGTCATTCTCCCCGACATGTCCAAATGCTTCAATGCATCGCCATGAAACTCTACTATTTTATATGTAGCCCCGTCTACACCCAATAATTTAACGATGTGTAAAACTAAATCTTTGGGTCCGACATTATACTTAAAGTTGCCTGTGATAATAATCTTTATTGTTTCTGGTATGCGCATCCAAATCTTTCCAGTTGCCATAGCGCATGCCATATCAGTTGAACCAATACCCGTAGAAAATGCTGACAATCCGCCATATGTACATGTATGAGAATCAGCACCAACTATAATATCGTACGGTTTTATTATATTTAATTCTGGTAGCAGCACATGACAAATCCCCCCCCTTCCTACCTTATAATTTCGTATGCCATATTTGTTTGCAAACTGTTCCATCTGCAATGATAAATTTGCAGTACTAATATTAGTGGGGGGAGAAAAATGATCATTGACAAAAATTATCTTCTCCGGAATTGCAACACGCTTAATATGATAGTCCTCAAATATCTTAAGCGCTAATGGTGTTGTTCCATCGGTGCCCATAACCAAATCAACTGGCACAAATTCGATATCACCACTATGCACAGTCTTGCCAACCTTATGTGAAATAATTTTTTCAATCAAAGTCTGCTTCATATTTCTTCCTAACTCTTACCCTCATTAGATACCATGTTGCCTATAAAATCTTTCCGTGCAGGGGTAAAAATATCGAAGGACTGAAATGGTGCTTTTGTGATACTTGCTTTATGTGGTACATTACCTGGAATTATGCAGACATCTCCTGCTCGCATCTCCTTCGCTATCCCATTATATTCAATTATCATCTCACCACCAGATACTATAGTGATTTGTTCATGTTCATGTACATGACACCCCAGTTCAACAGGATTTTTTATATTAAATTTACAAACTGTCATGTTATCTGATGATATAAGCTCCATATCTGCGTTATCACCAAGCAATTCATTTCTTGATTTTGTCCAATGTTCTACCATCATTACTTATACTTCCTATATTTCTTAAACTGTTCGACAACAATTTCTTCTGTGTATCTGGTTCCCATTACTTCATTTGCTTTTACATGATGCCAAAAATCAGCAGCTTGCTGTTTGTCCACCTCATATCCATGTTTTAAAAGAATATATTGTATCACACTCTTACCTGCATGTTTCCCCAAAATATATTCCCTTTTTCTCCCAACTTGTTCTGGTTTAAACACTTCATAGGTATTTGTATCCTTAAGCATGCCATCCACATGAATACCAGATTCATGTGAATATGCATTTTTTCCTACAATGGGCTTCAAAATATCCATATTTACACCTGAAAATTTCTCAACAATACTACTTAGTTCGCTTAATATTTTACAGTCATATTTCAGATCTTGATTATACAATACCTTCAAAGTCATAATGACTTCTTCTAATGAAGCATTACCTGCACGCTCGCCCATCCCATTCACGGTTGGTGAAGCATAACCTGCCCCTGCCAATAATCCTGCCACTGTATTTGCCGTAGCAAGACCAAAATCATTATGGCAATGTACGCCTACTGGCCTATTTAGATTGTCTACTAACTTTTTAATAAACTCATAAGTTCGTTCCGGGGTCAAATATCCCACGGTATCCGTTGTTCCAAGCCAATCAGCACCTGCCTCTTCTGCTTTTGACAAAATTTCCAGAAGAACATCAAAATCTGTTCGTGAGGAATCTTCTACACCAAATTCAACCTGCAAACCCCTATCTTTTGCGTATTTAATAGAATCAATTGCTTTTTGAATTAATTTGTCTCTCTCTCTTTTTATATCTGAACCAAATTTTGCCTTAATGTGAATATCTGAACCGGGAATGAATAAGATCACACCATTCACTTTACAGGATAGTGCATAATCAATATCTTCTCGCACTACTCGGCACATGCTCATTATTCTCATATTCAATCCAGCTTCACTAATTTCTCTTATAGAATTACGTTCTTCTATAGAAGTAGCTGCAAAACCGGCATCAATAGACTCAATGCCCAATTTTTCAAGAAGCATTGCAATTTTTAATTTTTGTTCAACTGTATATTGTACACCTGTAACTTGCTCACCATCTCTTAATGTAGTATCACAAAAGAAAAAATTTAAATTATCCATTTATCTTCTTTAATTCCTCAATATCAATTTGAACTCGTCTGCAAATCCCCATAATTTCCATATTCTTTTTATACATCTCAGTTGGTATCATACAGAAGAAACGTAGCTGAGGAAATTCTTCTGACTGAAATACTGCTGCTGGCGGTGCCATCTTACTTCTAATTTCATCATTTGGCATCTGTCTTTTAAAGAATAAAGCATGTACTCTTTCAAGATCCTCAGCATCAACCTGACCAACAATACCTTTTCCCTGTATTCCATCTATTTCCATTAAGTTCTGCTCAGAATCACAGATTGAAAAACTTACAACAGGATTTTCTTTGATATTTTCAATATGGGTACTATCAACAGCTGAATGAAAATACATTCTGTATTCATCATCAAATGCAAACGTGAGTGGCGCTGCCCAAACATTTCCCTCCGCATCACTTGTTGCTAAATGTAAAAATTTGTTATTCTGAATTATACTTTTCACCTTTTCGTAATTATTCATCATTATAATACACCAACCTTTTTAATATTTATTTATTCATAAAAGCGTCTATAAATTCATTTACATCTGACACAATGCAATAATCCGAACTCCCAAATATGGATTCATTCATTTTTGAATTTACAGATACGATTATTTCACTCCTTTGTATACCAACTATGTGTTCGGCAGCACCAGAAATGCCCAATGCAATATATAATTTGGGTGCGATAATTGCACCGGTTAAACCTACTTGATATTTATGTTCTACCCAGCCCTTATCAACAACTTCCCGGGTAGCACAAAAACCAAATCCTCTTTTTTCACAATATTGCTTCACAACTTGACAATTTTGTTTACTTCCAATTCCATTGCCGATTCCTATAATTACATCCTCATCAAACGAAATATAGGAATCGCTTAAAAATGAAAATGTGCTACACTCCATATCTGCATACCCATCTTCATCTTCTATCAGCTCTGTTTGAATTCCGATAATTTGATATTCTTTCAGGAATAAATTAGGCTTTATTGTTGCCATTTGAATGCTACAATCTTTAGAAAGAATAACAGCATAAAGTTTTCCTCCAAATGCCGGCCGCGTTTGAATTAAAGCCTCATCATCCTCTTGAATATCTAATTTTGTACAATCAGCAGTAAGTCCTGAATGCAATCTGGCTGCAATGTATGGAGCAATCCCTCTCCCTAAAATTGTTCCTGAAAATAACAGAATTTGTGGATTTTCTTTTTCTACAGTTTTCAAGACTTTTTCAGAAAGAACTCTTTCTGGAAGTGCATACATATCCTTTATATTCAAAGCATAATTTCTTACTACTCCATAGTTTGATAACATTTCAGAGCAATTATTAAATGCATTAATCGTAATAGCAGAAACATTTGCACCTAATTTTAATGCCAACTCACAAGCCTGATTAAGAACTTCAATACTTTCAGTTTTCAACATTGCGCCTGAAAATTCACAAAATACCATAACCGTTCTTTTGTCTGACTTAACCATATTTCTTATATCATGCAAAACACTGCTACCTTTAGAAGAACTACCATTTTGTTCCGTCAAAATGCCATACAATTCTTTGAACTTATTCAGTCCAATATATTCGTTCTTTCGTTCCTGATTATTTTGAATGGATATACATTTTTTAACATACGTCAACGAACCATTTTTTCCACATAAACACGTATTTAATTTCAACTCATTATTTGTCAACACTCGTATATCTTTACTATTTGCTTGTAAGATTCCATCTGGTGTAGGCAATCTTGGTACATTTGCATCTTTACTAACCGAAACAACTGCAGGCAGCGTTAAGCATTCCACTTTAGCACCAGATTCCATATTACGTTCACATTGCAAGACATTACCTTCAAAAGAACATTTCATTACACCTGTCGCATAATTAACATTTAGTAATCCAGCTATTTCTGCCGGAACCTGCGCTGTCGCACCATCCATCGTTTGTTTGCCACATAGAATTAATTCATACCCTCCTAGATACTCTAATGTCCTTAACAGAACCACAGAAGTTGCATAAGTATCTGATCCAATAAAATCATTATCTGTTACCAAAACCGCTTGGTCTACTCCCAATGCAAAAGCCTTTTTCAGCACACTTTTTGCCGAAGCATTGCCCATGGTAATCGCAGTCACTTTGCAATTTGTCTGTTTCTTTAATCGCAATGCCACTTCCAGTGCATTCAAATCATTAGGATTAATAACTCCCATTCCTGTTCGATTAACTGTATGATCTGAATTCATATGTGCACATGTATTTTTGGGTACCTGTTTAACTAATACGGCTATATCCATAACTAATCTATCCTTTGTATCACTACAAATTTCACACTGAGTGCTCACCATAAAACATGCATTTGTTCTTTTTACAACTTGGTTGTAAGCGCGAGGCCCAACAACGCTTCATACTTCTGGTTTGCGGTGGGAATTTGAGACCTAAATATTTTTCAGCCAAAATCACCGATTCCTTCAATGCTGCTCGTACAGAACCGATGCAGCAGCACGGTCCTCCAAGTTGTGCTATTTTTTTTAAACAACATGCTGTTGCATAATTTGCCACGCTTCGTTCCTTATCGCTGCTTGGAGTTGCTCCTAAAACAATGCTAAAAGCCACTCCAATTCCTATACCCGCACCGCATGCCCCAAAATATCCGCACCATCCTGGCGGTATCTCATAGCTTCTTTTCAATCCCTCTTGAACATCTTCATCAGTCAATTTCCCTGTAAGGTTTTTCACAGCCATTAAAAAGGAAACCGTCGCTATTGTATGTGGTGTATGTCCAGAAATACCACACTTAGCCATAATATATTCACCAATATCTACCGGATTCTCCTGTTTAATGTCAGGTATAATCTCTCTAATACTATTCATAACCTCTTTTGCACAACAATCTGCGCACACATAATGAGATTCTTCGCACAAAATATACGTACTTTCTTCTTTGCCACATATACTGCACTTAGCCAGAACAGCATCCTCATTATACAAAACCTGTGAATCACATATCGAACATTTACCAAAACTCATAATAGCACTCCTATCCAATACAGTTTCATGCTTCTTTAACTAATTTTTTCAATAAGCCCGCACGCATCAGCTCTGCATTGTTTACAATTATCTTTAAACCTGACATCAGGAAACTTCTTTTTTAACCTGTCTTTGATCAATTTTAAATTCTCCTTACTAAGGGTTTCTATATTCTCAAATTTGGTTCCCTTCACGCTTAAAAGCGGCAGCAAATTAAAAATATGTACTTTAAAATTTTTCAAATAACAAATTAAATCTTCCAACTCACCATCGTTTATTCCGGGGATGACAACAATATTGATCTTAAATTTCATATTTGTTATGCCAGCAATAATCTTTAATGCTTCATCTTGCAATTTTAAAATCAATTCCCCCATCTCAATTCCAGTGTAAACTTTCCCCTCAAACTCCAAAAAATCGTATATCTTTGCCAGTGTAGCCGGCTCTCGGGAATTCACGGTAAGTGTGACATAATCCAATTTAGATTGCATAAATTCCTCTTTATATTTGGACAAATAAAAACCATTTGTACACATACATTTTTTGAAATCAGGATATTTCTCATCCAGCAATTTGAATGCATCAAACAATACTGTAGCATTTGACAACGGATCTCCCGGACCTGCAACACCTACTATCTTACATTTTGGATATAAAGCAATATTCTTCTCCATATAATTTTCGATTTCCTTTATATCCAAAATCCCACTCGCTACTCCTGGTCTATCATCTTCCTTCGAAATACCACGCTTACAAAAATTACACTTTGTATTGCACCTCGGTGCTATAGGAAGATGAAAACGGTATCCACAACTATTACTTTCAAAACAAGGATGTACTACTTTTTCCATAAAATCCTCCTACTATTTTTCTGTCAAACACTTAATTGCTTTCGCACGGGAAAATTTTCCATTTTCAGTATAGAAGAATATCTTATCATTCGCCGTCATATTATATGTAAATATTCTCACTTCATCTGCACACGCTTTTATTTCGTGTAGATTCATAACAAATGCTGTCATCTCTGCTGAATCAATTGCAACACCAGCATCAATTAATACCGCAACATTCAAAATCATTTCATCTGCATCTGACCGGGTTTTGTACAATAAAACTTCTTTTGCCTTATACTTATTCTTAATCTCGTTCTCAATCATGGTCGGATTTATTTTTTTACCATTATTCAATATAATGGTATCATTCATTCTTCCTTTAATATACACAAAACCGTCTGCATCTTGCTCTCCCAAATCACCAGTTGGCCTTACATCTCCCAGTGCTCTGAAATTATCATGCTCATAGTAACCGCTAACAATTGGATGCGGAGAATGTGTAATCACCTCTTTGTTTTCTGAGAAAGATAACTCGATAATCGGTTTACCCACTGAACCTAATTTATTTTGGCTCTTAATGTTGCAGGCGATCATGCCAATCTCAGTTTGTCCATATATCTGGTAAATTTCCAAATTACAATCTCGGTAAAATTCTAATATATGATTATCAATGGGTGCCATACCTGTCAACAAATATCTCATTTTTGTCCCCAGTATATTTCTTAAAACCGGAGTATTTTTATTGTTTTCCTTTAATTGCTCGCAATATAAATTATAGTAAAAATTAGGCGGTGCAAGTAATATACTAGGCTCCAACTGTGCCAATGAATGAAATAAGGTCATATCATTGGCTAATGAAATATTTATCTTATTCATTAAACATCCCCAAAACAGGAATCGCTGCTGATAATTGGATAGTGGCATAAATATAAGAAACTTATCACTTTTTTCAAACTGCATATAATTGAAAAAATTGTTCGCACTCCAAATAGAACCTATTTCAGTTATCCCTAATGCTTTTGGGATGCCCGTAGTTCCGGATGAAAACATTATACTGATATCCTTACCCTCAAATTTTCGTTCCACAATTTCAACTTCTGTATTAGTGACAGCAAACAAAGATGAGAGTTCAATTATTTTCTGAGAACACTTTCCAATTTCCCTTTTCGTAACAACAAATTCTGTTTTAAAGTCATCTAACCTTTGTTTCAGCAAATCCAGCGATTCCGTATTATTACTAATAACTGTTTGCGCACCAATTAACAATAATGCCGCATCACATATTAAATATTCATAGGTATTTTCAATATCTAATCCAACTACATGCTCAGAACTAATTCCTAACTTTTGAAGATTGCCATAACATTGAATAATATCTTTATAAATTTCTGCAAATGTTTTTTTTCGAATAACATAATTAAATTCTTCCCATACTAAATAATCAATATAATTCTCTGTATTATCTTGAATATCTGAGAAAACATTATAAAAACTGCTGCAATTCAATTTTTGCTCCTCCTAATCAGATGCATCACTTCATCTTCATATATGCTGTTAAATATTCAACCACTTTATCAATAAAGTCTTGAACAGTGACCAACTTATTGCCGAAAATGGCTTGTGGGTTAAAAACACACCCATATTCTTCCTCTAACTGAATCAGGCATCTCAACCATCCAATCGAATCAATATCTACATCTTCCTGGATATTCCACTCTGCTGTCAAATCCTGATTTGACGATATTTTTTTTAAAATGTTTAATATTACGCATTCTATTTCATAAGTTTCCATATCCACTCTCCTCACATAACTAACACTTCTCAAGCAAAACACTATGATAATTGATATCAAATGTCGGTTCCACATCTGGTGTATACAACATAACCTGCGAACCTATATCAAGAGATTCTCTCTGATCGTAGTCCATAAGATTTCTAACAATATCTACATCACAGATATGACCACCGTTTGGTATGTTATCGTAGAAAAACATCTCCGGTCTTATCTTCGTATAATAGCTATATAATTCATGAAAAACATAATATCCTGTATTTGGTTGAATGATTTTGGCAATATCATCAATTTCTATATCAAACACTTTCAAAGATTCTAATAAAAATTCAGAACCCTTGTTTATCAAATTAAACCTGCTTAGTGATGGATCATGTTTTAAAGTTCCATCCACATTAAATGCCGCATTATTAAAATTAAGCACATTACTTTTTATAATACGAAACGGACCTTTATTCCTTGATAATAATACTAAACTTATCCCATCACCTCTAATTGAAAAATCAATATAGCGCTCTTCTATATTCTTCCAACAGCAACCTGAAAGAATTAAAATATATTTGTTATCCTCTAAAAGTTTGTTTGCTATGTTTAACCCGCATAATGCGGCAGCGCAAGGTTGCATGATAGGCAATATCATACTATTTGAAAATTTAAAATCATATTTCAGACTCTGCACGATCGAAACGCCATCCATATGAAATAAGTGTTGATTTCCACATAAAATGTATGATATATTCTCCGGATCAATCTGAGTTGTTTTAAGCATTCTCTCTACAAGTTCATATACTTTTCTACTAAAAGCCCTGCTATCTTTAAAGTAGGAAACCTTTTCTATATGCGTTTCATCTTTAAACTTAGAAATACATTTATCCAGATTCTTAATTTGTGACTTTTTCTCAACTGATGTATTACGTATTATATACTCAGACTCCATTTGATCCGTCGGAATATAATAATCCATATAATTAATATAATATTTATTAGCCATCTAAACCACCCTGCATTACTTGTATATGGATACTATCTTTTCATCATTAATTGCCTTATACAAAATATTATCAATATCTTCTTTTGGAGGAAGTATACCAACTCTGGAAAAAGTATCCAACAAGCTCTGATAATCAGAAAAGAATCCACTATTAATATGATCCAAATTTAAATCTTCCGTTGTAGTTCCCGCTAAATATCCATCAAAATAACGCTTGTCAGAAACAAAGCGATCCCCATGTAATTTTGCACACGGATCTGGTATTCGGGGTAATTTCAACTGATTCGCCAATTCACGAGTCTCATTATCTGTCAAATTAATGATTGGCGTTATTTTACAAATATCTGTATCTGGTATTCCCAGAAGAATCTTGGGATATGGACTAAAGAATGAAGTCTGCAATCTATTAAAATAATACTTTGCAGGGTTATTTTCTTTATCGTATTTCCATGTTTTTCCATTAGAACGTATTGTAAGCGATTCTAACACATATAATAAATCAAATTTTGTTATTCCAATGGATAAAACAACTTTCTTCCCCTTTTTATGCTCATTTTCCAAATAATTGCACAATGATCTATATAAACCAATAAAGCACATTACACATGGCTTTTCTGCATTAAAAATAGCATCATCATTAATCGGTGGCACAAAATCCACATTTTTTGTTGGAATCCCCTTTTCTTCCCAAAATTTCATATTATCATTAATTGCTTTTTTCTGCCCTGTTACATATTCATTTTTACTGCTATCTCCCTTATAATATTTATCAGGCTGATATTTCCAGGACGGTGTTGTGACTGTTAAAAGCTCTAATTCTAAATCATTTCGTTCTCTTTTTTTATATTCTAATAACAATAAGCTCATTATCTGTGCATCTTTTCCACCAGACATTCCAATACAAACTTTTTCAATATCATTTGGTATTAAATCATAATCATCAATTGTCTTTTTAAATTTTGCGTATACCGCTTCAAATAAAGCTTGAACGTATTCGGTATTTCCATTCATCTGCTATTATTTCCTTTCTTACGTTACAAAGCGCAAAATGCAGGAGATATTGGCAAGCATCATCTTACTCCCTTGTCTTGCGCTTTGTTCACAACAATAAAATTACAGTATTAACTACAATATTTTATAAAACTACACCAATCCTAGATGATATCTAGCACTTTCAAAACCTTATCCATGATTGCAGTATTTTTATCAACCATTGGTGTCAATGGCAATCTCAACTCATTTTTCATTTTTCCCATTTTGTATAATGCATACTTAACAGGAATCGGATTAGACTCCAGTGATAATGCCTTATTCAAATCAATTAACTCCTTATTGAGCTCCATTGCTCTCTTAAAATTGCCACTTACCGTCTCTTTATACATTTCAACCATTTCTTTTGGCATCACATTAGCAATAACTGAAATGACACCTTTACCGCCAACAGAAAGTAATGGCAAAAAGGTAGAATCATTTCCAGAGAATACGCAAAAATCGTCTGATGTTTTTGCAACTATTTCTGCTACCTTTTCCATGTCAGAAGATGCCTCTTTTATACCAACAATTCTTTCAAGCTTTGACAATGCTACTATTGTATCTACAGAGGCATCTGTAACAGTTCTGCTTGGAACATTGTAAATAATTAATGGTATATCCTTCGTTGCTTCATGAATTGCACGATAATGCTGATAAATGCCTTCCTGTGTTGGTTTTACATAATATGGTACGACAGATAGCACAGCATCCACTCCCAACTTTTCCGCCTCCTGGGTCAAATAAATCGCTTCCTGAGTCGAATTTGCACCACAATTTGCAATTACTTTAATTCTATGATTCACAAGTTCCTTTGTTACATTAATCATTTCTACATGTTCTTCCATTGAAAGCATAGAAGATTCGCCTGTACTTCCACAAACAACCACACCATCAATTCCTGACTCAATTAACCATTCAACATAGCTCTTATAGCTATCATAATCAATTTTACCATTTACAAATGGTGTTGCAACAGCAGCATAAACTCCATTAAATGTCATCACGAAACCTCCTCACAAATATTATAAGTATTTCTGAAAAATAGAATCCAAAACAGCAATACATTCATCAATCTCTGCCTTGTTAATATTTAAGGCCGGCATAAATCTTAAAGTATTTACATTCGGGGCATTTACCAGTAAACGCTTTTTCAAGGATGCGGCTTGTATTTCATTGGCATTTACACCATCCAGTCCAATTGCTATTAACAATCCCAATCCTCTTACCTCTGTAATAAATGAATACTTCTCCATAAGAGTCATTAAATTAGAAGATAAATAACTCCCCATTTCACGTACATTTTTGCAAATATCACTTTCCAGCATTTCCTTTACAACAGCCAGGCCTACAGCCGTCATAATTGGTGTCATGCTGTATGTTCCTCCCTGATCTCCAGCTTCAAAGCAGCAAACATTGTCTTTCGCAAGAAGTGCTGCCAACGGAACACCACCGCCAATCCCTTTTGCAAGAGTCATAATATCCGGTTCCACACCATAATATTCATAACCAAACATATATCCTAAGCGACCAATACCCGTTTGCACTTCATCAAAAATCAATAATACATTATTTTCATCACAAATTTTACGTATTTCCTGTATGTACTCTTTATCTGCTACAATTACACCACCTTCCCCTTGCACTAACTCCAACATAATTGCACAAGTATTCTCTGTAATTGCATTTCGAATTTGCTCAATATTATTATATTCTACCCACTTAAATCCATCTACTTTAGGATTATAAATACCTTTCCATCTTTCTTTGCCAGATGCAGACATAGTAGCCAGTGTTCTTCCATGAAAACTATTAACAGCTGTAATAATTTCATACGCACCATTCTTATACTTTGCACCGTATTTGCGGGCCAGTTTAATCGCACCTTCATTTGCCTCAGCACCTGAATTTATAAAAAACACCTTGTCCATACAGGATATATTTGTTAAGAGTTCAGCAAATTCAATTGCCGGTACGTTATAGTAAGATGGGCTTGGATTTATCAGCTTCTGTGACTGTTCCTGCACAGCACTAATCATCACAGGTGCACAGTGACCCAAGCAGCAAACCGCCCATCCCTGCATCATATCCAAATATTTGTTATCCTCAGTATCCCATAAATAAGAACCTTTTCCTCTGGCAAAAATTATATCTGGTCGATTTGTTGTATACATTATAGATTTATTTGCTTTAGCTATAAGTTCCTCTTTCATTTGGCTTTCCATAAGTTCGTCCCTCTCTGCTTCATACCATAATTAACAACAAGTTCTTCTTTTTGTCTTCTTAGCCGTCTCTTCAGATGGTCTTTCGTAGCTGAAAATATCACAGCATACATCAAAATCGTTTTCTACAGAATCGTCTTTTAAATCTACTCCGCAACATTCAAATGTACTTTTCTCTTTTACATCTGCATTACCGCAACAACATCCCGCATTTCCCATTCCGTCATTCTTTAATTTTTCCATAATCATTTCCTCTCTTTCTTAAAAAATATGCATATTAATAATTTTGTTATAATAATCCTCAACAAAATTGAGCATTCCTTGATAGCCAACATAATATTTAGGTTTTATATGCAATTCTCTGGCTCCCGGATATTCAATATTTACATATGCAAATGATTTTTTATCTTCTATTGCATAATACTCAACATCGCTGCCTAACACTACTTCAAACTTATGATCTCTTAGATACTCTATAATCTCGTTTCTATCATTTGTTACAAATACTTGTGTCTTAGGTGAAATCTCATGTATCCGCTTTTCAAAATATTGCTTATCCTCAAGATGATTCTCTTTAACAATTATGCAGTCAACATTATTTTCCAACTCATTTACCAAAGTCTGCAATAATGCTGCTGAAGGCTCTTCATATCCAATAATAACCTTTTTCAACTTGCGTATTTCTTCAAACATTCTGAATGTGTTGACTCTGCCGAGACTTGTCCGGAATGTACTTTTAACATTCTTTCTGTAATCAGCAAATGTTTCAGTATCTATATCAAAAGAACCAAGTGCTTTCAGTATACTTTGAATAAACATCTCTGTATTTTTTATGCCTAATGGATAGTCTGCAACAATATACGGAATACCAAAAGTTTCCTTCATATATTCCGCACAAGGAATACCATAATTTTTATCAATAATAACATTCAATCTCGCATTTGAATAAGTCGATATCTCCTGAACATTTGTATCCAAAAATAATGCTCTCGCATGTACTCCAAACTCCTGCAAAAGCTCAGATAAATGATTGGCATCTGCTTTCCATGTATAACTTCTCCCGACTGTACCAAAAATATTTATTATATTTTCCACATTTTCGCATTTTTTACACAGACTCTTAACTATTTTAAGCATTGCAATATTCAATCCATCCAACTGGGAGTTGTTAAAACTCCCTCCTTCAATGCTAATTACCGGAATTTCTAAATTTGCACTATTGATAATTCCATTGATGTCATCACCGATAATTTCAGAAGCACACGTTGTAATAATTGCCATGATTTCAGGAAGACTTTCATAGTATTCATCCTTTACTTTTTCTATAGCATCCCTTTCACCGCCAAAAACAGTTGATTTTCGACACATCTCTGTATAAGAAATATTCAAGGAATCTGCTATGGATGCCTCATAGGCAGGAAATACACACCCTTTCGGTCCATGAATAACCACAGATGCACCTTTTATCTGCGCCATTACCTGGCTCACACCAAAAATTCCACATTTCTGGATTGAATCTAAACACTTATCACCCATATAATACCACCTGTAATACTTTATATTATTCCTCTGTAAACAACGAGTACATGCTTACATCTCTATCCAATGTATCAGCCAGTTCTTTATACATTTTTCTTACACCATTGAACCCATATACTGCATTGTGTGCAAACCTATACCTAAAAACTTTATTTTCAGGAAAAAAGTTATCATTACAGAACACGATGGGATCATCTAATTCATCTATGAGCATCTGTACATCTTCAATGTATTTGGATGCAAAAACTTTTGCATCTAACCCACCGTCTAATACCTCATGTTGAAATAAATGCATCTTTTCTTTTATTATATGCGGTTCAATTCCTACAATAATTGGCTTCATTTCTAACTCAAGTGCAAATCGCAATAACGCCAATAACCGGTCACCTGTCTGATTCCAAATAACGCAATCTCTACCAGAACCTAACTTATTCACTAATTCGGTTCTCATTTGCTCTAACTCTTGTACTTCTGCAAAAGAATCAATGTCATCAGTTAATCCAAGCTTTTGAGCAATTTCTTTCAACCATTCAACTGACGCTTTTAATCCAATTGGCGCTGGTTTCGCCGAAAAAGGAATCTCATATTGTTTGTACAACTCATCAAAAAATCCATGAGCAAAAAAATAGCACAATGCAACATTTAAATCTGCATCTTCCATTTTCTTTAATTTATCAAAATTCATATCATGATTATATGTTTGATTGATATCTACGTTTATAAGCCCAAGCATCCTCGTTATTTCATTGACTTCCTCTGCTTTCACAGGATTCCAAATCCATCTTCTCAAGAACAAATTAACCTTTTTATTCGCATTTTCTTTTCGCTGCTTCTTTTCTCCATCCACAACTTTTGAAGCCAATAACTCAAATGCCATCTCTGTACCGCGCCGATAAGATTTTCCCGAATACCCGCCAGTATTCATAAACAGAACTTTTTCACTTATTTCAAAGGGAAGCGACTCTATACACCCTTCCACATCATCACCAATGATATCCGCACAGCAGTTTGTTATCACAGCAATTTTCTTATCCGGATACTTTTTGTTCACTTCATAGATACAATCTACTAATTTCTGCTCACCACCAAATATGATTTCTTTTTCAGAAAGGTGTGTAGAAAGATGCGGCTTGTTATCACAAGTATTATAAGCTCCCATCGGATTTAAATAGTGCCTATTTCCCATGCAACCATATGGTCCATGTACCAGTATAATAATATCTTCAAAATAGCTGAAAACATCATGCGCTCCCCAAAAGGCACAAAATTGATGCATATCTATACAGTCTTTTGTGTTAATTTTTTCGTTTTTCACAGCTTTAACTAAATCATTTAAGTTAGCAATTCTCTTTTTTATATTGTTGTTCATAATAACCTTAATCACCTATAAACATTACTCATGTACCATTAACGGCTGCTTAATCATGATGTCAAAACTTCTGTCATCCAGCGGTGTCGGTATCACAAAATTTTCATTTTCCATTATTTTTTTAGCTAAATCAAGATACACCTGTGCCTGATTGGAGTCCGGACTTCCTTGAATAACTGTACAATTCTTTAATTCACACTCCTGCACCACATTATCTCTTGGAATCCATCCAAGCACTTGAGTAGACAATTTATTTGATAAATTATCCACAATTTCATGTTCCAGATAGGCATTACGCTGGTTACATATAATTCCGCCTAAGCGCACTTCACTTCGTTCTCCAAAGCGCTTAATAGCTTTTGATATATTATTAGCCGCATATAATGCCATAACCTCACCAGAAGTAACTAAATATACCTCCTTCGCAAATCCCATTCTCAATGGAACGGCAAATCCACCGCACACAACATCACCCAACACATCATAAATGACAATATCTATATCTAATTCCTCAAAAACATTTAACTCATTTATCATTTCTATCGCGGTTATAATTCCTCTGCCAGCACAACCAAATCCAGGTTCTGGACCTCCGGCTTCAATGCAATATGTATTGGCAAACCCCACTGTCATAATATCATCAATTTTGATATTTGCTGATTTATCTTTTATATAATCTAATACACTGGGTCTATATTGCCCATTAATCAGATTTTTCGTAGAATCTGCTTTTGGATCACAGCCTATCTGCAATACCTTGTATCCCAGCATCGAAAGCGAGGCTGATAAATTTGAACATGTAGTTGATTTACCGATTCCACCTTTACCATAAACAGCTATCTGTTTGATTTTTTTCATTACTCAATATTCCTTTCATTTGTTAAAACCACAATATCTTCAACTGCGGTAACACTAAATCAAATCTTTTCGTAATTCCACAAAAGAATCTTGTCTTTCCCAAACAACAAATCCACTTTTGGAAAACGCGGCAAGTGCCACTTCATTTTCATTCCAGGTACGCAATCTCATGTATTTTGTACCTCTGATTCTACATTCCTCTTCTGCTCTTGCTAATAATGTCTTAAATATTTTGTTATTACGAAAGTCAGGATGAACATTTATCAGTCCCAAATACGCACTTCCATCATCAAAGTGTGACATATAGAGCATAGCCACCACACGCTCCTGCTCTGTGGTGGCAATCAAAAATTCATAATTGTTATTCTCAATATTGTCAATCTTTTCAATTATTTGCTTTTTGGTTCTCCCAGGACAGCAGGCATTTTCTTTTGCAAATGCGCTACTTTCTAACCAATGTTCAAACATGTCATCAATAAACTTCACAAGCCCTTTGCTTTCACTAACTTTTTGAATCACTTGAATTTCCAACTGTATCACCTCATTTTAATTTTGCCAAGTTATTATTTGCCATCGGGTATCGCCTGATTTAGCAACATTAAACTTTCAAATACCTGTTCCTGCTTTTTCTCTGGTATATTGCTTAATATTTTGTCAAAATATTTCTGCATATCACTTTGAATAGAATTATATTTCTCTTCTCCTTTTTTTGTTAGTGAGATTGCAACATATCTTCGATCTCTTTCATCTACTTCTCTTTGGGCAAACCCTTTCTCAACTAAATCTTTTACTGCACGACTCATGGCCCCTTTATCCATATTCAGTGCAAACGCTAAATCATTTAATGTAAGTTGTTTTGCCCTGCCAATTTCCGTAATAGCATGACACTGTGCAAAAGTAATTCCCAAACAACAATCCGACTTGTTGTTCTCTTCAATTATACCTAATTTCTTTTCCAGTGTTCTAATCAGTTCTCTTAATGTGATTCCGTTTGTAATCTTTTCCATTTCTTTTAACCTCTCTACATTTTTACATAATTAGTTGATTTTGTCAATAGTTATTTATTTCAACTACTTTCAGAACAAGACACCCTTTTAATCATAATAAAGATACCAGAGTCAAAAGGTTATGTATTTCATGCTGATATAAAAGAGCATAGCCTTTAAAACCCATAAAACATGAGAAAGTAAACCCAATAGAACGAATTTCGAGTGCTTTCAAGATCGGGTAAACGCAACGTGCATAACAATCCGCAGGTATCATGAAGTCAAGATACCCTTCACTCCCAACGCCTTATATGTTTCTATATTACAAAACAGGCATAGGAGGGCACAGGTAAATAATTGGAACAATTTTCTTCGAGTGCACTCCAAAGTCAGCACAAATCTTTCCAATACCCACCTGTGCCCTTCTCCTGACTTCTGGTATTTCTATTATCACAAGCAATTTAGATCCGCATTCACAATCGTTTATTCAGATACTGCAGCGTAGGACTGACGAACCTGCTGCGTATATTCCCTGCCTCCGCTTACATACCATTGATCCACGAAGGTATCAAAGTAACCAGGCGGCTTTTCTCCCACTACAATCTGCAGGAACAGCTGCTTCTCCATCTTCAGAAGATCCGCCGGAAGTTCTCCGTCAGACTCTCCCAGAGACAGGGGAATGTCTGTCTGGAATCCGGTATCCACCAGAAGTCCTACAGCTGTTATGCGGGATGCATAAGCTGCCCATGCATTGGCCGTAGTTAATTGACCGTTGAGATAAGATTTACAGGTATTATAATAAGATTTTTCCAGAGCGGTCAGCTCTTCCACAGGGATCTCTCCGTCCAGTGCACCCCGGATACTGGTCGTGGCCCGGTTCAGCGCATCTCTGTAATCTACATTGATGTTCATCGGACGGGCTGTAGGATCCACATTCAAGGAAAAATAATCATTAATTTCCTCCGCTCTCTTATCTTCATATCTGGTGTAGTCAAACATCACACTGATATATTTTGGAACAATCTCCGGATGTTCATACCCTTTACGCACTACCACATACTGCCAGTCATCGTAGGACGCAAATCTCTGAACCTGATTCTCATCCTCTTCCGTTAAAAAATATGGCCTCCAATCAGCATCCGAATCGGCACTGTAAGCATCCATCAGCGGATTGTTTGGTGCCCACCACTTTCCGAAAAAGGCACCGCACTTCCCTTCCCGAATCAATTGGTCGATGTTCTCCGTGGTCCGAAGCAGAAAACGGGAATCCAGAATCCCTGACTGATACAATCCGCTGATGTAGCTAAGTGCCTCCTTCGTCTCTTTCGCAATCGAACCGTATGAGACATTTCCATTCTTATCCAGAATCCAATCCTGAGGCGCAGCATGAAATATCGTAAAAATCGGATCCAGGGAATACATGGAGCCATTCTCCGACACAATATCCGTACTGCTTACAAGACCAATCGTCTCGCCATTCCCCGCCAGATCCTGGGTCACAAACTTTTTTATGATCTGCATGGCCTCTTCCATGGTTTCCGGTTCCTTTAGTTCCAGCTGATCCATCCAATCCTTGCGCATCCAGAGTAAGGTCGCCCCGTGATCGATCACCGTGTCCGGCAACGCATATAATTTTCCGTCAAAGGTTGCCGAGTCTAACAGATTTTCTCCACAACTGTTATACATCTCTTTTATACGATCTGTGGAACACTCCTGATATACCTGAGTCAGATCAGCAATCAGGTCGAATTTTACCAGTTCCTTCAGATTATCACGACCTTTCACAACCATCACATCCGGAATATCCCTGTCCTTGATTGCAAGACTCACCGCTTCATAATATGGATCTCCGTCTTCAATTTCAAATACATCTTCATTCTGGATATTCAGCATTTCTTTCAGATATCTGGTATAACCATTCTCCTCATAAGTTTCATCCAATGGAAGATTGGAATTATTGCTTCCAGAAATTTTTCCAAGGGTATAAATGACTTCTTCGGGATATTTTCCATATGGTGTATGCTCCGCGTTCTCCCACAACGCTTCCATCTGTTTCGAATCCAGTTCCTCTTTTTCCGGATCCGGACTTTCGCCCATATCGCTTCCGCCGCACCAGACATACCATCCCAACGCGGCAATCAGCAAAACACCAATTCCCGCTATCCAAAAACGCTTATTTTTCATCTCTCATCCCTCCGGAATTTTTGGGAATTCGGATTTCCACACAAGTCCCCTCCCCAATCGTACTGTGAATCCTCAACCGATAATTCTCGCCATACAGAAGTACAATCCGGTCATTGACATTACGCACACCATAACCACTGGACTGATAGGTAATAATCTTTTCCGCTTTCTCCTGCTCCATCCCGCAGCCGTTATCCCGGACGCTCAACAAAAGCGTCTCCTCTTCCTGTCCAACGGTAATCCACAGCTTCTGCTCTTCTTTTCCGGAAATATCAAGACCATGATCAATGGCATTCTCCACAAGAGGCTGCAAAATTAATTTGGGTACTCTGCAGTCGAACAAGCTGGTATCAATCTCTTCTTCAACCGTAAAACTATCATCATGCATAATCAATTGGATACGAAGATAAGCTCTGATATTATTCACTTCATTCTCCAGACTTGTGATCGTCTCTCCCCGGTTCAGGCTGGTTCTGTAGTAAGTGGAAAGCGCCAGCGTCACTTCACTGATCTCCATTTCATCTGCCTCAATCGCCTTCCAGTTGATAATAGAAAGGGAGTTATAGAGAAAATGCGGGTTAATCTGCGCCTGAAGCGCCCGCATTTCTGTCCTCTGCAGTTCAATCTTAGCTTCATAAACTTCGGAAATCAGTTTATTGATCTCATCCATCATCCGCCGGAACGTACGGATCAGTACGCCAACCTCATCCTTAGAATCGCTGTCCACTGCCACTTCACGCAGCCCCAGATTAATCTGATTCATATTCTCAGTCAGCAGCTCCAGACGGTGTACCATTCTTCTGGAAAATACATACCCCAAAAACAGAATCAGGAGCAGACACACGCCCAGAATCGGCAGATTCCGCTGCAACAGTTGATTCGCCGAGGCTGTGATCACTTCCGTCGGACGATACAGATAAAACTTCCATCCGGTACCCGGAAGTTCCAAAACTGCATAAGCATAATTCTCCTCAATATACTCCCTGGACTCTGCCTGTTCCGGCCGATACTGCTCTTCCATAGAGTAAGCGGCATAGATCGGATTTCCGGCTCCGTCAAAAATCACTCCGCCCGTATTCTCTTTAATCTGTCTTGTAAACGGCTCCAGCATCTTATTATAATCCAGCGTAACTGCCAGAATTGCCGTGATTCCTTCCTCATCATAAAACTTTCGGCTGGCAATGATTTCCCGGCGGGAACCACGCTTTACAAACCACTGAACCTTCTCCCCGGTCTCTAAAAAAGGATACCAGAACATTTTCTCGGCACTGCTTGCAGGGGCCAGCGTATTTCCATGTTCTACCTGAATGCTGTCCGCATACAGCGTAATCTTCTGAATTTCATTGTGATAAAGCTGAGGCAGGGTAAACATCGGGTCTGCCACCTCGGTGTATTCCAGATATGCCTCATAGTCCGAATCATATTGTGTATCCACGATTTTCCTGAGTTCCTGGGAAAATGAGAGATAGTTGATCAGATTTCCGTAAATGTCCACCTGATTGCTGATAGCATCCACGGATTGTTCCAGAGTGTCACTTAAATCCCCTCTTTCGTTTTCCTCCAGAAGCCTGCGCGTCCCGAACTGTGTATAGACGCTGATGATCATGACAGGAATCAGACTTGCAATCACAATAAGGATCGAAAGTTTATGACGGTATTTTAAATCTTTAACTCTTCTCCGTATTTTCTTCATCTTCCGACCAACCTTTCCGGCAGGATTCCGGTGTATCTCCAAAATATTCCCGAAAGCTCTTGCAAAAATAGGAATTATTGGAGAAGCCCACCTGCCTTGCGATCTGTACAATCTTCAGATTCGTTGTCTCCAAAAGTTCTTTTGCCTTTTCCATACGGCATTCACGAATAAACCGGTTCAAGTTTACCCCGGTCTCCTGCTTGAAAACATGACTCAGATACCCCGGCGAAAGGCACACCTTTGCCGCAAGCATCTCGGCACTGAGTTCTTCCTCATAATGGTGATAGATATAACTTTTTACCTTTGTCACTTCATCCCGAAATCCATGATTCTGCTCTTTTTGATGTTCTTCGAATTCCCGGATTGCCTGTTCTGTAATCTCCAGCACTTCCTGTATCGTCCTGCACCGATACAGGCGGTCCACTTCTCTGGAAAGCCCTTTCTCTCCGGAGGCCATCATTGTGTCATACAGCTCTTTTAAAATACTGGAAAATACAAACTTGACATACATCTCCGAAAACTGTTTGTCCGTTCGGTACTTCTTCTCAATTCTGCGGAAGTTCTGCCAGAGATGAACCGTATCTTTGTGATGAATATCATCCAGAATGTTCTGAAGTACTTTTGCATCCTCTACCTGTGCACTTTCCTCCTCATCACCCTTTGCCTCCATGGAAAACACATGAACTTCCGGCTCATAGAAATGTTCTTCCAGAAGCTGTTCCAACTGCGGCAGAAGCTGCGGCAGTTCCCGATAATTTTCCAGTTCCGTGCTGACTGCAAAATAACAGTCCGCGTCGTATTTCTGCCGGAAGAAATTATGAAGTGTTAAAGCAAGTCTGCGGTAATCACAGGATTTTTCTTTAAAAAAGAACAGGGATTCATTGGAATTCAGGTTCACATAGTAAAAGTTCCTCTGAATTTTTCCGCGCAGTTCCTCCTGAAATGTCTCTTCCTCTATCTCAAAAAAATTACCGGTACTTCCTGCCAGGATCATCCTGCTGTATTGGTTCAGCGTGTCCCGCTTAAGCTGCACCAATTGTGCTGCGCTTTCCAACTCCTCCTCCCGTCCATTATACAGATAATTCAGAAGAAAAAATTTCTTCAGATAATCTTCACGGCGTGACTGCTTTTCTTCACGTTCCTGCCTGGTCGTAATATGAGATACCACCTTTTCCAGTGTCTTATGGAACTCCTGAGGATCAACCGGCTTCAGTACATAATCCAGCACGCCATAGCGGATGGCTTCCCGTGCATAGGAAAAATCATTGTATCCGCTGAAAATAATAATCGGCAGGTCCGGATATTGCTCTCGTACGTGCTTCGACAATTCCAGTCCATTCATATACGGCATCTTCACATCAGAAAGGAGAATGTCTACCTGTTCTGTCTGTAAAAGACCCAATGCCTCTCTCCCATTTTCTGCTTCCAAGACCTGGTATTCACCAGGTTCACGTTTTAAAAGGAACTTGATTCCATTGCGTTCCAGTTTTTCGTCATCGACGATTAAAATTCTAATCATAAAGCATTCTCCTGCTTACCGGCATCTGAAAACCGGCCTTTTCTTTATATGAGTATAAGGGCTGTCATATGATACCATATGACAGCCCTTAAGTAGGGTGGATTTATTCATATTTTAACTCATATACGGCAGGAATGCAAGTATTTCAGCCTTTGACAGCTCCTGCAACAACGCCTTCGATAATATACTTCTGACAGCAAAGATAAAAAATAATGATCGGTACAATCGAGAGTACCAGCACACCCATCATGGCTCCCATATCGATGGAACCATATCCGCCTTTCAGATACTGAACAGCAATCGGAACGGTCTTAAACTTTTTCGTATCCAGTACCAGAGACGGCAGCAGGTAGTCATTCCAGATCCACATCGCCTGCAGAATCGTAACTGTAATACAGGTAGACTTGGAAATCGGAAGTACAATTTTGAAATACGTCTGTACCGGTGTACAGCCGTCAATCATGGCTGCCTCTTCAATCTCAAGGGGTATAGACTTCATAAATCCGGTGAACATGAATACTGCCAGACCTGCTCCGAAGCCCAGGTAGATAATAATCAGACCCCACGGAGTATCCAGATGCAGCATGTTCGCAATTTTGGACAGTGTATACATTTCCATCTGGAACGGTACAACCATAGCGAACAGACAGCAGGTATAAATTGCAGATGTCAGAACATTCTTCACCCGGCACACATACCATGCACACATGGAACAGCAGATAATAATCACGATTACCGAAAATACAGTTACAAATAAACTCCAGCCAAATGCTGAAATCAATCCGGTCTTTTCAATACCGCGGACGTAATTCTCCAGCCCCACAAACATCTTATCCGTAGGAATCTTAAATGGATACTTACTGATATATGCCTTCTTTTTAAAGGAGTTGATAATTACCAAAACAATCGGATATACATACAGCAGACTGATGATGGAAAAAACCAGCGTCAGAATCCAGCCGTGTTTTGCTTTTCTTACACCCATTACTGCTGCACCTCCTTTGATCTTGTCAATTTATTCTGTACGACTGAAATAATAGCCACAATCAGAAAGAATATAACTGCTTTTGCCTGTCCAACACCTTCATAACCAGTTCTGCCGTAGAAGGTATTATAGATGTTCAGCGCCAACATTTCTGACATTCTGGACGGTGCACCATTGGTCAGAGCGAGGTTCTGATCAAACAGTTTGAATCCATTCGTTACCGTCAGGAATGTACAGATTGTGATAGACGGCATAACCATAGGAAGCGTTACATTCTTCAGTACCTGCCATGCATTGGCGCCGTCAATCTTAGCCGCCTCAATCAATTCACCCGGAATATTCTGGATACCTGAGATATAAATAATCATCATATAACCAACCTGCTGCCAGAGCATCAGGATTACAAGACCCCAGAAACCATATACGGAAGAATAAGTAAGTGTTCTCTGGAAATTTGCCAGAATACCATTCAGCAGCAGCTGCCATATATAGCCGAGAATGATACCGCCGATCAGGTTCGGCATAAAGAATACGGTACGGAACACATTCGTACCTTTCGCTCCCTTTGTCAGCAGCATGGCAACCGCAAATGCCAATACATTAATCAGCAGTACAGTTACAATTGTAAACAATACGGTGAACCAGAGGGAATGAAGAAACGTAGTATCTGTGAAAATCTTCGTATAGTTTTTTAATCCGATAAAGGTAGCATCCGTAACCGTGGTGAACTTACAGAAAGACAAATAGACACCCAGGAGAAATGGCGCTATAAATCCGATTGTAAATGCAATCATCGTTGGAAGAACGAATACCGGAAAATATTTTTTAATTGCTTTTTCCATAATTATCCTCCAAATTAATTTGTGGAACTAAAAGCTCCCAACCTGTCTTACTTCAAAAATGGCGTAGAAAAACAGGGACAGATAACTGCCAAACTTTTGATTTGCCATAATCCAGTCCCCGTTTTCCGTGCCGGCTTTTCAGCTTCTCAGCTTCTTTCTTCTATTTATTCTGCATTAGCAGCTGCGTACTCAGTAGCCCATCCGTCTACGAAAGCAGTCTTAACTGCATCCCATTCGCCGGTTCCCTGTGCGTACTCCAGAAGAGCTGATCCCAGATCGTTCTTCCAGTTTTCAGATGGCATTGTGGTGAAGTTCCAGCTTACAGGTGTTTTTCCTGCTTTTGTATACTCATCATTTGCTTTTACCAACGGGTTGCTTGGCAGATACTCATCAAATGTAGTAAACGGTGTAACGAATCCCATTTCATTTGCCAGAGAATCACGTCCCTCATCACTCTCTACAACCCATGCCATAAAGTCCAGAGTTGCCTGAATGTCTTCTTCAGAAGCATTCTTATTTACACACCAGTAGTTCTCAGAACCTGTACAAAGTCCCTGATTCTCTTCACCTTCAGCACCGATGTAGATTGGAAGCATACCCATATCCTCATCAGCTACTTCCATATCTTTGATATCGTTGTAAGCCCATGTACCATTCTGGTAGAATACAGCTTCGCCAAGTGCAAACTCAGATGCTGCATCTTCACCTGTCTTAGATGAGAGCATACTTGCTTCGCAGGTAGAATCTGTGGTATACAGATCCCAGATGTTTTTGTAGTTATCCAGATAAGTTCCCTTGATTGCTTCTGTGGAATCAATGTCGTCTGCTTTATACTCGTAGTAAATCGGCAGGTTTGCAAGGTGCGTCTTGAATCTCCAGTCAGAAGAGGAATCCATACCTGCGGATGTAAATGCACCCTGTACACCTAAATCATCTTTATGCGCCTGAATACCGTCAGCTACTTTCTTCAGCGCATCAAAGCTGTTCAATTCATCAATTGATTTGATTTCTGCATCATCCAGTGCAAAGTAGTCATTTAACAGTGCTTTATTGTAGATGATACCATAAGTCTCAATTACATAAGCAATACCCATTACGGAATCGCCGTCTTTCAATGCGTAGTCATCACTGGACAAATCTTTGTAAATCTGGCTGTCAGCAAGATCATAGCAGTAATCTTTCCATGTAGCCAGACCAACCGGTCCATTCACCTGGAACAGTGTCGGCGCTTCATTCTTTGCCATTTCAGCTTTCAGCTGGGACTCATATGTACCAGATGCTGCTGTCTGTACCTCAACTTCAACGCCTGTTTCTTCTGTATATTTCTCAGCCAGAGCTACCCACTGATCTGCCTGTTCCGGTTTGAAGTTCAGATAATAAACCTTTCCCTTTCCAGATGTCTTGTCGTCTGCATCATCCTTTTTCGCATCGTCCTCAGATGTTTCCGCTGTGCTTTTGGAAGTGCTGTCAGATGTACTCTTTTTATCATCGCTGCCACATCCTGCAAACATTGTACTGATCATTGCTGTTGAAAGCATAACCGCAAATACTTTTTTAAATTTCATCGTTCTCCTCCTTTTATATAGCCCTTAGACATTTTGTAGTGTCCGGTGCGCTTTGGCACCTGTCTTTACAGCACTTTCACTTCTCTTTGAAAGTGATTGCCTGTCCCTTTGATGATTTTATTATAAAAAATCATAAGGTTTTTGGATATAATAAAAAAACCAGAAACATGACAATTTTTCATGATTCTGATTTTATTATATGTGTAAATTGTTAATTTATTCGAAATAATTTTTGTAAACGTTTGAATGTTCCATAGATTTCCTCTGTGAATTTTCGAAGGGGAACGATCCGTATCCATACCTTTTCAAAAAATTCCCACCAGAAGTTTCCCGGTTTGATCCATTTCCCTTTTCTGCACACTGCCGTTATCAGACCAAAAATCTGCTCCCGGTAGATGGGACCTTCTGTAACAGTCTGGGCATCACCGATAAAATAGTAGGTCTCCCCTCTTTCCCCCTGCCGGATATAACGAATCCGGTGCATCACGTACTGGCCTGTCAATCTCTGGTAAAAAGCCATATCGCCCTTCTTAAGCGGTCGGTTCACACTGCTGATCAGAATCTTATCTCTCTCATGAATCATAAAAGGAGACATACTGTTCCCCGTAATTGTCAGAGGGACTTCATTGCCCTCCTGCAGCATCTCACGCACTGCTTTCAAATAAATATTCGTATCTATCTTCCTGACTGAAATCTTCTCTTCCATAATTCTATGCCTTACCTGCTTTACATCACACTTTTTAACGCCACGAAAACATACATCCCCATCCACAGATAACGGAAATCCATGGTTACTTCCCTTCTTAGTATACTATAAAATATAAAGTTTTCCTATAAAAAATTCCAACCTCCTATAAGATTTCATAATCGCCACATTTAAATTATTTTTTCTCTTGCATTTCTCCAGTACCTGTTCTATACTAAAGGCGCATGTTTTACACATGTCGACTTCCGGATATGGAATTGACAGTTCGAGACCATCCTGTCATTAAATAAAACTAGGGACAACTTTGTAACATAAAAATCGAAACGGACATGTCTGTTGGCGCAGACATCGCCATATATGAAAGTCAGATACTCCGTGCTGCGCACTCCCGTATCTGCCGCCGGTATTCGTAATCCGGGCTATCGCCCTACTTACTCATACCGGCTTGCCC
>OCJY01000013.1_pt1 | contig 88231 bp, 78 predicted proteins | sample 1502791 | NCBI WGS metagenome assembly OCJY01 (sample SAMN01915221, study PRJEB22387) | human gut metagenome | isolation source: stool | host: Homo sapiens | place: USA | reverse complement strand
ATATTCTTTTCAAAAGCCGCTGCAATTTCTGCCCTCATATAGATGCTGGCTGATAGTCGGAGTTGAATGCAACAAGTGAGCTATCCTCAAGTTAGATACTTCACGAAAAGAAGCGACGCCTGAACGAGTGCCCGTGGCACTCGTTTTTTTGTTGCAATGCAATGCGGGTTAAAACATTTTTGATACGCTATAAACAAGCACAATTCGATAAATGACTTGATTCGCAGAGCAAAAAACATAATTCTTTGTATTATAGCATAAACTATTGTATGCTTTCAAGGCAAACGGCGTAAAATCGTGGGTTATTTTTCTTCGGTCATCACCTAAAATAATCATAAGATAGGTGGTGAATATCATATGGACACACAATTCGTGCGTGATCGAATTACTCAGCTGAGATTAAAAAAGGGTGTCTCTGAATATCAAATGAGTTATGATCTCGGGCATAGCAGAAGCTATGTTTATAACATATCCTCTGGCAAATCGTTGCCACCTATGGCAGAATTTCTTCAAATCTGTAACTATTTTGATATTACACCAAGCCAATTCTTCGATGAATCCGAAGAAAATCCCGCACTCCTGCAAACGGCCATTGAAGAATTGCGAAAGCTGAATGACGATGACTTAATGCTCATCATCGGCAATATTCGTCGGCTAACCCGTGAGTGACCATTCCCTGAAATAACACATTTGTAAGTACAGAGAAACCGCAAGGCATCGGTGTATAATCCATGCCTTGCGGGATTTTGCTTTATAGAGGTGATTTGCATTGAAGCCTGAGAGAAAAACAATTTGCAGTTCTAACTCTGGGTAATACGCCGGAATTGCATAGTATATCACCACAAAGTACACATCATTTGATTGCCATATACCATACTGATGAGTTCTACAAGGATAATCAAATGAGGTGTAAACTAATAACATAGTAGGTGGTATATATGTTCAATGCACAAAACCGAATCCGGCAGCTGATGGCCGAGCGTGGATGGACTATTTATCGATTAGCGCAGGAATCTGGCCTGTCGCAGACAACGATCAGCAATATCTTCAAGAGAAATAACCAACCGTCCCTACCAACGGTAAATGCGATTTGTGACGCTTGCGGAATCACACTGGCGCAGTTCTTTACGGAGAACGATACGGCAAATTCACCTAACGCCAAGAGTGAATTAGATAATAGTGTTGCGGCTCTCAAGGAGGATCAGCGCGAGGCGCTTGCCGCATTCATCAAGACAATCGTATAGTACATAACCGCTCAGCCATACTGTGCGGCTCACAGCAGAGGCTGCCCGAGTTACATTGGACAGTCTCTGTATTTTTTTACCAATCAAAGGAGGCGTATCCATGAGCAACGAAATCATGCAGGAAAACATACCATTTGTTGAATGCAGTGCATTCCACCGTGGGATGAGCGTATTGGAGGCCAGTCTGCGAAACACCGAGGATTCAGAAGCTATCATCAGTGGCCTTCTGAAAGGTGCAGCTGAGTTTTATGGCGCATCAAGAGCCTCTGTGGTGGAAGCTGACTGGGATCTGGGAATCGGCGTCATTACCTACGAATGGTGCAAAGATGGTGTGCCGGCGCAAAGGGACATGCTCCAGTGCCTGCCCATGGAGAAGTTCCCGAGATGGAGGAAAGCACTTCGGGCCAATAAACCGGTCGTGATTTCTGACTTGCAGAGATTAGAGAAAGTCTATCCAGATGAGGCAGCCTTCTTTCGGGAGTATGGGGTGACTACACTGCTGGCGGCACCATTCTCCAAACGGATTAATCAGGGATTCATTGCCGTGGACGATCCGACCCGCTACACGGATGACCCGGTTTTCCTATTCATCGCCTCCTATGCAGTGGTTGTGGAACTCAACGAAATCAAACAGCAGCAGTCCCTGTTGGCAGCAACAAAAGCCTCCAAATACAATCCGGAAGACATCCATATCAATTTCTTTGGCGGCATGGAGATCATCAGCTCCAAAGGGACATTGACCGGAGAAGATATTAAAGCGGACCAGTGCTACCTGCTTCTGGCATATCTCATTCTGAACCACAAAAAGAATTTCACTGTTGACACACTGGCAGAGATCATCTGTCCATACGACGAACTCGATTCGCCATATAAGGTCGTCAATAATATCGTTTACCGCCTGCGGCGTACTCTTTCCGTCATCGGGCTCGACAAGCTGGTCATCGGGAAGAATGGTACATTCCAGATCAATCCCAACTTCAATATCCATACGGATTTCGACCGCTTTGAGGATGCCTGCATTCAGTTGAAAACAGAAGAAAACCCGGATATGCGGCATTCCCTCTACCACAGCGCAGTCGATATGTATAAAGGACAGTTACTCCCAAGATGTGAACATGAGCTGTGGCTGATGCAGTTGTCCATGTACTATCAGTCCCTGTACCTGCAGATTACCAAGGGATATGTCCGCCTGAAGATGGAATGCAAGGATTATATTCTGGCGCAAAAGACGGCCATTGATGCTCTGCGCTTCGATTCGAAGGATAGCGAACTGAACATGTATGCGATCCTCGCCATGGGATTCCAAGGAAATCTCTCTATGGCGCAGACCTACTATACGGCGGCAAAGCCCTATCTGGCGTTAGAGCATGCCGAGGTCATCAAGAAGTATTTGCACATAAAATGAGAGCTGCTTAATGTCGCTCCGGAGGTTGTAGCAGAGGTTACGCAGTAGGTTGCTCCAGAGGTTACGGAGGAGGTCGTACAGGAGGCTGCGCAGCAGGTTGCAGCTGAGGTCATAGAAAAGTCATACAGGAGGTTGTCCAGCAGGTCACGGCTGAGGTTGCCCGCCCGTTATCATTGGTTATCGGATGCGTCCGATAGATGATGCGGGCGGGTGATTTTTTTGCTGTGCAGGAGACGATATTACGCCGTTGGTCACCACAAGGCCGGTTTGCGCCCCTTGTGTACGGATTTGTACGGCCCTCCCGCGCCGCAGACAGCCCATCATTCTAATATTGTGTCCTGCTCCCGGAGCCATTGCGCTCCGGGAGCTTTTTTACATTTTGGGACGCCTTTGCCACGCTGCCGTGGCCCTCCGTTTTCGAGATTTGCTTCACCACCAAATCTCGAAAAACGGAGGACAGAAAATGTCGTATCACAATGACCCATATCGGGTTGATTATTTGAAGATATATCCCTGCTTAAAAGAGCGCCCGGATGTGTTGGAAGTCTTAAAGAAAAGCGACCGCAAGATGAAATACATGGAGGTGGATCTGAAAAGCGAACAGCGCAGGAAAAATGCCGAGAATGGTGCGGAGAGTTATGTTCCCAGTAAAGAGGATTCGCTGGAGCGACTCGTATATTCTGCAAAGTGCCAGTTTGCGGACGATGCTGAAGGCGTCGAGGATGCCGTGATCAAGAAAGACGATTTATGCCGTTTGCGGGCCGCACTGGATCAGTTGAGCGAAGAAGAACGGGCTCTGATCCATGCGCTGTTTTTCGACGAGTGCTCCGAGCGTGAGCTTGAAGAAATGATGGGTATCCATCGAATGACGATCCATAATCGCAAGATCCGTATCTTGCAGAAATTGAAAAAGATGCTGAGATGACAAAAAAGTTTGGTGCAAACGGTGTTTTCAACGGCTAATAGAGTGAGAGGGCTTTGAACCTCCCCCCGCTGCTGATAAATCAGCGGCTTTGTTCCTTGATAAACACCGCCCAGGCGGTCATATCCGGTAACTTGAATACATTAGCCGACGGAGCCAGCGTTAGGTCGAGTGCGCCAAGACCACCTGTGCGGAGAAACTCCGCATCAAAGGACGGCCAAATAAGGTGCAGAGCGATACCCACTCAGACCAAGGCAGCCCTGGCAAGCTGCCCCCGCCATGATCCCGTCAGCCCATAATGATACTCCTGTACGCAGCTTCGAGAGATCCTCGGAGGGGTGAAACTCCCGTGATGTGCGCCAGCACAGTTCAAGTTGCCGCCCAGCCTGGGGAAGTAGTGTCGAATACAGGCAAACAAAACCGTAAAGTTCTGGCCACTCCGGTGATGGAATCATTTGCTTCCATCACCGGAGTGACCACACTCTTGCGGCAGAAGCATGGGAACTGTCCACCCCCTCCTATATTTTTGCATTCGATTCCTTTCTCCTTTGTTCGTCGGTCCAACTATCGCCTCCAATTGATCCCTTCCTCGGACGGTTCCCATGCTTGTGCCGCAGAGATGGTCAGATACAGGGAGGAGCGTAACTATGAACCCCAATATCAATTACTATGGAATTGTGATCCTGCTCAGAAAACTCCGGGAATGCGGCATTTTCACCGAAAAAGAACTAAGAAAAATCGCCGCACGGATCGCTGCGGATAACGGCGTTGAAGTCATGTTTTTTCTCTGATTTCCTTCATCTTTCAGTAGCTATTCGGGCGCTGTTGTGGTAGTGTTTGTGTTGCAAAAAAGGAGGTGAGCGGACATGGATGAAAAGCAGCTGGTAGACGGTGCAACGGCACTGGCAGAAAAGCAGTCCCGTGTTATAAAAATTGAGCCTGCAGAGCAGCCTCAAAATATGCTGCTGCGGGTCGCTGCCTACACTCGTGTCAGCTCAGACTCCGAGGATCAACTCAATTCCTTTGCGGCCCAAAACCGCTACTACACGGAACTGATCTCAGGCAAGGCCGAATGGCGCATGGTCGACATCTATGCGGATGAGGGAATCACAGGAACTTCGGTGGCCAAGCGAGATGACTTCCAGCGGATGATGGCGGACTGCCGTCGGGGCCTGATCGACCAGATCCTTGTTAAGTCCATCTCTCGATTCGCCCGCAATACCAAGGACTGCCTCCAGAATATCCGTGAGCTAAAGGAACTGGGTGTCAATGTCCGATTCGAGCGTGAAGGTATCGATACTGTCAATGTGAGCAGCGAACTCATCACCGCCATCTACGCTGCCTTCGCCCAAAAAGAGAGCGAGTCCATCTCGGGTAATATGCGATGGAGCTATCAGCGCAGGATGGAGAGCGGCGAATTCAATACCTGTAAAGCCCCGTGGGGATTTCGGCTTGACGGTAGAAAGCTCAAAATTTGCGAATCGGAAGCAGACATTGTCCAAAGAATTTTCCGTGAGTACTTATCCGGTAAAAATCCTCAAGAGATCGCAGACGACCTAAATGCCAGCTGCTTGACTGAGCGAGTGTGGAATTATAAAGCGGTAGATTACATCCTGCAAAACGAACGTTACGCCGGGAATGCGCTTCTGCAAAAGAGATATACGCCGGATATGCTCTCGAGGCAGCAGAAAACCAATCATGGTGAGCGTGAAATGTACTTTGTGCCAGAGAGCAACGATGCGATCATCTCTCCAGAGATATTTGAACGAGCTCAAGTCCTACGGCAAAAGCGCAGTTTAGGAAAAGCACCCGTACACAGCGAAATTATCTCACAAATCCGGTGTATCTGCGGAGCACGGATGCGATTCAAAAATGTTAACAGCAAATGGTATCTATGCTGCACAAACCATGACGCAAAGGGCGATTGCTTGATCACGCCGATCCGTGAGACTCAGATCTACGAATCCTTCTGCCGCCTATACTACAAGCTAAAGCATCAGAGCATCCCCATTCTGGAACAGATGCTTACAAACCTCCAGATGATCCGCAATCGCAGGATGCTCTGGAGTCCTGACATCGTCGCTCTGAATAAAAGAATATCAGATCTATCCAGTCAGAATCAGACATTGGCCTTCCTCAAACAGCAGGGCCTTGTTGATCCTGACATTTTTATAGCCAAAACCAATGAGCTGACCAAGCAGCTCCGGCAGGTCAAGCTGGAAAAAGAAAAGCTGATGGATGCCGAGAGCGACATGACCGCCCTGCAAACACGAGACTTGATAGACCTCCTGGAAGGCGGGCCGGAATTCCTCGACAGCTTTGACACGGAACTGTTTGGTGAACTCGTTGAGAAAATTATCATAGAGGGCAACGACTCCGTCCGCTTCTGCCTGAAAAATGGGCTGGAGCTGCAGGAGTCCATAGAGAGGACGGTGCGGTGATGGGAAACCGGAAGCAGCCCTTTGGCTACAAGATGGCTCTGGGTGAGATCATCATACAGGAAGCAGAGGCGAGGCTTGTACAGGGGATCTTCCGCCGATATATCGCAGGAGAATCATTGAATGAGTTGACCGAGGCACTTCGCCAGCAAGATATTCCATATGACGAGGGACGGCTCTGGAATAAAAATATGGTCGCCCGTATTCTGGCGGACACGCGCTATACCGGAGAAAAAGGATATCCCAAGCTCATAGATGAGGATCAACTCATCGCAGCAAACGAAAAACGCTCCAACAAGCCACAACTTCCGAAAAAGACGGAAGCCCAAAAAGTGCTGCGCAGGCTCTGTGGTACACCGCCATCTGAGCGGGTGGAACAAAGTGTCACCGGCCTGCTCAACGGTCTCGCAAATTACCCGGAACGCATACAGCATCAGCGCAGTCCTACGCCAGCCACACATTCCAAAACGCAGGAGGCGCTGGATAATGCTCTGGAGCAGCAGCCAATCGACGAGGACAACGCCAAGACGCTGATTCTCCGGCTTGCGGCAGAACAATATGCCGCTCTGGGAAATGAAGAATATGAAACAAATCGTCTCCGGCGTCTCTTCTCCGCCTTCGAATGTGTGGCGGAACTGAACGCTGATCTTCTGAAAAGCACCGTATCCGAGGTGCTGGTGACCCGCCAAAATGTCAAACTGCGATTAAAAAATGGGCAAATCATAGAAAGGAGTGACCTGCAATGAAAGAGGATGCCCCAAGAGTAATTAAGATCCCTGCCAAGCCGGAAGCCACCCGTCAGGCAGAAGCCCGCAGACAGCTCCGGGTGGCAGCTTACTGCCGAGTCTCCACCAAAGAGGAGGATCAGGCAAACAGCTATGAGGTGCAGAAAGAGTACTATACCGACAAGATCATGTCCAACACCGCCTGGACGATGGCTGGCATCTTTGCGGACAAGGGCATCACCGGAACCTCGGCCAAGAAGCGCGAGGACTTCATGCGGATGATCCGGCACTGCCGCCAGAAGAAAATCGATGTGATCCTGACCAAGTCGGTTTCCCGCTTCTCCCGCAACACGGTGGACTGCCTCTACTATATCCGGGCGCTCAAACAGCTTGGCATCGCAGTCATCTTCGAGAAGGAAAATATCAATTCTCTGGAGGAGGACAGTGAGCTGCGGATCACCCTCTCCGGTGCCTTCGCCCAATCTGAAAGTGAATCCATCTCCGCCAATGTCACATGGGGTAAACGCCGTGCCATGGAAGCCGGAAAGGTCAGCATCCAATATAAAAAGCTGTATGGCTACCGCAAAGGTGAGGATGGTCAGCCGGAGATCATTCCGGAACAGGCCGAAATCGTCCGATGGCTCTATGAGCGCTATCTCACCGGAGCCAGCCTGCGGATGATCAAAGATGAACTGGAACAGCAAGGCGTCAAGTGCTTCGAGGATTCTCCGGAGTGGACTATTTCCCGCATCCGTAGCATCCTGCAGAATGAAAAATACTGCGGTGATGTGTTGATGCAGAAGACCTTCCGGCAGGACTTTATCAACCGCAAGGCCATCAAGAATACAGGCCAGCTTCCCATGTACCTCATCGAGAATCACCATGAGGGCATTGTCAGCCGTGAAAAGTATGATGCCGTACAGGCAGAGATGGCACGGCGGAATGCGGCAAAGAGTCCATCCAAGAATGCAGTCACGGGGATGGCCTCCTACGCCAGCAAGTATGCGCTCTCGGAGCGGCTGGTCTGCGGTGAGTGCGGGACCCTGTATCGCCGCTGCACATGGACACGAAACGGTGAAAAACGAGTCGTGTGGCGCTGTGTGAGCCGATTGGACTACGGTAAGAAATACTGCCACAATTCGCCCACACTGGATGAAGCACCACTCCAGCAAGCGATCCTTGCAGTCCTGAATACAGCCATGGCTGACAAGAATAGCTTGATTCGGCAGATCACAGCTGCAATGGAAACGGAGCTCATCCCATTCCCTGGTGGCACAATGAGCCTTGGAGATATTGAATGCAGGCTGAGGGTGCTGGAGCAGCAGTTCCAAACACTGCTGGAAAAGGCCACGGATGATCCTGCCGCCTATGGCGGTCAGTTCAAAGAAATACTGGACGAGCAGACTTTCCTGAAGGAAAAACGGTCCGTGATCCTCGCGAATAACAACGAACAGGCAAAAGCCAATCAGCGCATCATGGATGCCGCACAGACATTGGAAAACGCATCGCCCTACATTACAGAGTGGGACGAGAGCGCCGTTCGCCAACTGGTGGAGACAGTAAAAATCCTATCCAAGGATGAGGTCGCAGTCACCCTGAAGGGTGGCATTGAGATTTGCCAGAAAATTATGTACTGAAAGAAGGTGGAAAGATGATTTTTGTAACCGGTGATTGCCACGGAAACTTTGAACGCTTCAAGCCGGAATATTTCCCGGAGCAGGCACAAATGACAAAGCGGGACATCGTGATCTGTGCCGGAGACTTTGGTGGTGTGTGGTTTGGAGACGGCCGTGACGAGGCTGCATTGGACTGGCTGGAAAGTCTTCCGTTCACGCTGGCCTTCGTCTGCGGGAATCATGAGAACTACGACGCACTGGAACGATATCCGGTGAAAGACTGGCACTGCGGCAAGGTACACCGCATTCGCTCTCATGTCCTGCACCTGATGCGTGGACAGGTCTTCGAGCTGGAAGGCTATCACTTCTTCACCATGGGCGGAGCAAAAAGCCATGATACGGAGGACGGCATTCTGGAACCGGGTGCTCCGGATTTTGAGCGAAAGCTCCTGATGCTGCAGAGAAAGCCCCGAGCGAGGTATCGCATCAATCACATTTCGTGGTGGGCGCAGGAGATGCCTTCTGAGGAGGAGTATGCTGAAGCACGGAAAAATCTGGCCAAGGTCGATTGGGCGGTGGACTATGTTATCACGCACTGCACTCCCACCAGCATTGCTCTCATGGAAAACCGCCACAATGAGGCAGACCCGCTCACAGATTTCCTGCAGGAGGTCAAGGAGAGAGCACATTATCACTACTGGCTGTTCGGCCATTACCACGACAACCGGGCCATTGATGAAAAGCACATACTGCTCTGGGAGCAAATCGTACAAGTTATCTGAAACAGGTCAAGGCAGAGAAAAACACGGCGATGTTACCGTGCTTTTCTCTGCTTTGAGCGTTGAATCAGGCGCTGTGCGCCGGAAAGGAGAAACTATGAATATCCGAAAGGCTGTGGACTACAGCACAATGTTTGCCACACTGGAATCTGTCATGAAAGCAGATCTGCCGCAGATGGAGCTGTACTGCAAAATCGGCAAGGCCGTCTGTGCCCACTCGGAAAAAGGTGCAGCGGTAACTGCTGCGGAGTTCATAAAAGAACAATACCCGGATATGACCGGCTTCTCTCCGCGCAATGTGCGCCGGATGCGGGATTTCTGGCAGTTGTACAGCGGCACGCCGGAACTGCTTGGCGAAGCGCTTCACTTGAATTGGACACAGAACGTTGTGATCATGGAGGCGGAGCTGCCCGCAGAGGAGCGCCGCTGGTACATCCGGCAGGCTACAGCACGGAATCTATCCAAGGCGGAGCTTCTGCGAATGATCGAGGATTCTGCGTATCTGGAAAGTGTTCTCGACGAAAAGGTCGATGTGTGGTATAATGAGGGCAACGATGAGATTTCGGAGAGAACGCAGTATGAAGAGGATCCTGTTTATCTGTCATGGCAATATCTGCCGCAGCCCCATGGCCGAGTTCGTGATGAAGGACTTGGTAAAAAAGGCGGGACTGGCATCGCAATTTCATATCGAATCAGCGGCTACCAGTCGGGAGGAAATCGGCAACCCAGTCTATCCTCCGGCACGGCGCAAGCTGGCCGAGCATGGGATCTGCTGCGAAGGCCATGCCGCACGGCAACTGACAAATCGGGATTACGACGAATACGATCTCCTGATCGGCATGGACCAGGCCAACCTCCGGGATATGTACCGTATCTGCGGCGGCGACTATGCCGGCAAGATGTCCCTCCTGATGGACCACACCAATCATCCCGGCAATGTGGCGGACCCATGGTACACTGAGGACTTCGAGGCAACCTGGCGGGATGTGCTGGATGGCTGCCAAGGACTTCTGAAAGAAATCATGACAGAATGAGGTGATTCAAATGGCACAAAACGATAAGATCCAACTGTTCGAGGACAAGCGCATTCGTACCGCGTGGGATGAGGAAAAGGAAGAATGGTACTTTTCTATCGTTGATGTCATCGCGGTTTTGACGGACAGTCCGAATCCCCAGACTTACTGGCGTGTTCTTAAAAAGCGCTTGAAGGACGAGGGAAATGAAACCGTTACAAGTTGTAACGCTTTGAAAATGACCGCCGCAGACGGGAAACGCCGTCTGACTGATGTAGCCGACACCGAGCAGCTTCTCCGTATCATCCAGTCTATTCCGTCCCCGAAGGCAGAACCGTTCAAGTTGTGGCTGGCGCAGGTCGGTCGGGAGCGTATCGAGGAGACCATCGACCCGGAGCTGACCATCGACCGGGCATTGGAAACCTATCTCAAGAAGGGATACAGTCGTGAGTGGATCAACCAGCGGCTGCAGGCCATTCAAGTCCGCAAGGAACTGACCGATGAATGGGATGCCCGCGGTGTGCAGAAAGGTGTAGAGTATGCCATCCTCACGGACGAGATTTCCCGAGCCTGGTCTGGCATGTCCACCCGGCAGTACAAAAATCTGAAGGGCTTGAAAAAGGAAAACCTTCGTGATAACATGACTACGCTGGAACTGGTACTGAATATGCTGGCGGAGGCCACTACCACTCAGTTTTCAAAAGACCGCAAGCCGACGACCTTCCAAGAGAATCTGGCAGTTGCCAAGGCGGGTGGCCAGGTCGCAGGGCGAACCAGAAAAGATATTGAGTCTCAGTCGGACACGCCGGTCATCACATCGAAGAATGCCGCGCAGCTCAATCAAGTCGTAACGGACCTGCTGGAAGGCGCAGTCTCTGACACAACTGAAGAATCAAAAGACAAGTGATCTCTGCGCATCAAGTTTTTCTTGCTGTCATACACCGATTTTCTGAAAGCAATTTCAAGAAATCTATAGTGTTGAGTTATGACAGAGCCTGCAGTGGTGATTCCACTGCAGGTTTTTATTTATGCCAGCTGTTCCTCTTTCTCAGGGCGGTTGAACATACCGTTCATGGCGTTTGCAGAAGCCTCTTGTGCCGAATAGTCGAGATGTGCATAGATGTCTGCCGTGGTGGAGAAGGTACTGTGCCCCAGCCAGATTTGGATCTGCTTCATGGAGATACCGTTGCTGAGAAGCAGGCTGGCACAGGTGTGACGAAGATCATGGAAGCGAACCTTGCGAAGCCCGTACTTCTCGATGAGCCACGAGAAATGCTCCGTTACATAGTTCGGGCGTAGAAGTTTTCCACACTGGTCAACGCAGATGTAGTCGAGGTAGTCCCTGCAGTAACTTTTTTTGAAGAGTCTCCGGTACATCTCCTGCTTCTCTTTCTCCTCCAGCAGGATGATTCCTACTGCTGGAATCAGAGGTAGTGTTCGGAAGCTGGATTTGGTTTTCAGGACATCCTCGCCCATCGGGACGAACTTTCCATCCACCTCTGCTTCGATGACCTTGTGACTGATGGAGATCGTCTTGTGTTCCATGTCGATGGCACTCCACCGCAGTCCGAGAACTTCGCTTCGCCGCAAGCCATAGTAGGCAGCAATTTTTACGCACAATTCCAGCGGGTCACCAGACACTGCGTCGAACAGGGTAAGCATCTCTTCCTCGCTGTAGAAGCTACCGTGGAACACATTCTTCTTGGGACGGTCTACCTTGTCGGCAGGATTCTTGAGCAGGATATCCTTCTTAACCGCTGTCTGAAGTGCCTTTCGGATAATTGCGTGATAATGAATGACCGTGTTTGTCGTGCAGTCGTCTGCCAGAATGCTCTGGTAGAAGTCCTCAACGTGCTGTGGGGTCACTTCCCGCAACTGGAGTCCCAGCGGCGTGAAGTATGGCCGGATTCTTGCCTTGATCATGTTGGAGTAGCTTTGGTAGGTCGCCGTTGCGAGTGAACTGCGGGTCGATTGAAGCCACTTTTCCATGTACTCGATAAACGGGAGCAAGGCATCAGGATGCGTGTTCTCTGCAAGCTCCTTTGCTTTTGCCTCTCGATCCAGCCGTTCTGCTTCCTCCCGCTCATACTGGAGCCGGATCTCATCAAATGCTTTCTGGGCTTTGCGTGCGCTGGTTCCCTCGACGGGAAGCCGCATGGGTACCCATTTGCATCTGCGGCGGCCATTGACCTTCAGGTAAAGAACCGCATAGTAAAAACCGTTTTTTTGCTGCAGGCAGCCTGTTATCATAATGTCCTCCTATTCTATAACAGGTAGTCGTATTGCCCGCCATTGACATCCCAAACATACCACAATGCTTTGGGAATAGCTATACTCCAAGTGGAGAAATACCACTCGACTTTTCTACGCTTTTCGGCAAACGACCTCTTGTTTTCTAAACGATCTGTCAATTCGGCTCATGATAAATTGATGCGGCACATATCCTCACCCATCAGGTACTCAATTACACATACCTTCGGGATCTTGTAGGCTCTGCCTACCTTGACGCATCTGATCTCCTGTTCAGCCAGGAGGCGATACGCCAGTCGTCGACTGATTCCACCCAGCATTTTGCGGAGGTCATCCACCTCAACAACATCGGGATATTTTTCAAACATAGAACTCTTTTTCATGGCAATGCCCTCCTATTTTTTGAGTCGTACCTTGCGGCACAAATATGAGGATCGTCCGGGGGATAAGGAGGGGTGAATGCAGGCCGTTCAGAGGATTGAAAGAAAGAAGAGAATGGATGGTGGAAAAGAGAAAGAGGAGGTGGACGATCCCCATACTTCTGCCGCAAAGCAGAAGAGGCCGCTCCGTATCGGGGCGGAACTGCTCCTTGCGGAGCGGCCTTCTTGCTCTTGCGTAGCTGCCTGTATTCGACACTACTTCCCCAGGCAAGGGCGGCGGCTGGAACCGCGCTGGCGCGCGTCACGGGAGTTTCACCCCTCCGAGGTTCTCTCGAAGCTGCGTACAGGAGTATCATTGTAAACTGACGGGGTCATGGCGAAGCAGCCTGCCAAAGCTGCATTTGACCTGGGTGGGTATCGCTCAGCACCTTCCATTGGCCGTCCTAATATGCGGAGAATGCTCCGCACAGGTGGTCCTCGCGCACCCGGTCTGACGCTCGCGCCGTCAGCAAAGGTATTCCAGTCACCGGATATGACCGCCTGGGCGGTGTTTTTCAAGGTTCAGAGGGATCATGAAAAAGATCCCCTCATGTGGTAGGCAGCGAGAACGCGATTTTTAGAACCATTTTTCAAAATTTCTTGAAATATTTTTTGAGTTGTTGAAGTTGCTTACCGACAGCTCTCTGGGAGAGGCCCATTTCCGCTGCAATCTCCTGCTGGGTCTTGTCCTCAATGCAATACTTGGTCAAGAGCTCCTTCTCCGAAATCGAAAGCCTTTTCAGCACCCTCACCAACCGCTGGTCACCGATTCCCTCTATCCAGCCGTACCTTGACGCCGTCGTGTAATCGTCCCAGCGGCTGACCGATTCCAAAAACTTTTTCATCAATGCGGACTTGTCCTCCTGCTCGGCGGAAGGCTCGTCAAAGATACCGATGCCCAAGTCCTGCGTATGAAGGCGATAGATCCTCTCCTGTTTGAATACCTCCCAATCGAAGTCATGCATCTTCTGGATGGCGGCATCGGACATCCCGGCCGCCCTATACTCACGCCGGAGTCTTGCCCACAGCGTTTCAAACTTCTTCTTTTCTGCCGCATAATTAAAGCCCATATATGGTTCCTCCGTATTCTGAAATTTGGTTGGCTGCAAATCTCAGAAACGGGTGGCGGGCCGCGGCAGCGGGGTCGCGCACAGGGTGCAAAAAAGCCCACAGCGACACCGCTGTGGGCATAAGGATATTCGAGGGTAACGATGGCGGACGGAGGCGGGGTATCCTCAAAAGGGCGCAAAAAGTCAGGGCATCCGATGCCCGGCCATAGGTGAATGAAGGAAGGCTGCCATTCGGCAGCGACGACAGTACCGCGGATGTGAGGATACCCCATAAAAACCGCCTGTCCTGGCATTGAGCCAATGTTTTTTCATTGCCGTGCAAGTGAGGCGCCTGCGGATAAGCCGGGAGATCACGGCAGAAAAAAGGAGAGATCGCGATACAGCGATCTCTCCCGCTTTCGACATGATGGTTGTTCCGTTAGCTTGGACAGGGGGTGCGTCAGCTCTTATGACCGCCGCACCGCCTGCAGTCGAACGCCTGCCGGATCTTTTCCAAGGGGGTATCGTATTCCGTTTTGGTCTTTTTAAGGCATCTCCGGTTCTGGAGCAAGGCGCACGGTGAAGTCCTGCGCTATAGCACCCTCCGGCAGCAGCTTCGCCATGAGGACGAGCCGCTGATTGCCGGTATTGTACTCATCGTACTTCCGGCAGCAGGTGGAAAGGGTCAGCACGGTGTCCTCCTCGCCGAAGGTTACACCGTCAAAGTCCAGCCAGTTCTTCTTTGCCACCTGCTCAAAGAAGTTTGTCAGCTCCTCACCTGTGGGGTCTGGAGCGATGTAATCAAAGTCAATATCCGTGATGAAGCAGGCCGTGATCTGGAAGACCATGTTCTCTCCCTTCACCGAGAGGTAGATATACGGGTTCTCCTTCACATAGTCCGCATCCATATACCGATGGAGCTTCGTGAGCTTGGGCCCGTCCGGGTCACAGTTGCTGGCGGAGTGTCCGAAGATGACGGTATTCCTGTCCAGCTTGCTCCGGCTGCTCAAACGGTTGTCACAGTGGGCGTAGTAGCAGCCCCATTCGCTGTAGTTCCCGTTCTCGTCCTTTTGCAGGTAGTAAGCGTTGTCCTTCGCCTGCACCACGGGGTCGTCCACCTCGGCACCGGGCATATACAGCCACGCCACGGCGTCGGCGTATTTCTTTCTTGCGTCCTTTAGCTCCTTCTGCCGGTCCACGGTGGGGATGATCTCACCGGTGGGCTGTGGCTCGGTTACTTCGGGTACGCTGGGATATTCCTCTTTCTGATGGCAAGCGGCGGCACTGATTGCCGTCCCCATCAGCATAATGGCGACGAAGGTGCAAAACAGAAATCGAGTGATCTTTTTCATAGTGTTTTCTCCTGCCGCGTGGGATGGCGGCATGGCTCATGGGTTGTGAATGGCGTACAGAGTTTCCTGTGGCGAAAAGGAAACAGCGCGGAGGCCGGTGCTATTGACCGTCCGCCGCGCTGTCCTTTGCCTGTTGTGGAATTATGCCAGCGAATGGATGATCTGGCAGTTGCTTGAGTTACTCAGCCATGGCCCTCCAGAGGAAGGTCACAATCTGACCGCGGGTACAATCGTTGTCGGAGCCGAACAGTCCGCCGCCGATGCCGGTGGTGATGCCCTTCTTTGCTGCCCACGCCACTGCGTCGGCGTAGTAAGTGTCAGTCGCTACATCGCTGAATGCGGCGCTGTCGCTGACCGCAGGGCTGCCGGAGGCACGGTAGAGGAAGGTCACCGCCTGCGCACGGGTGCAGGTAGAGTTGGGGCTGAACTTGCCCTCGCCTGTGCCGCTGGTGATGCCGTTTTCGACAGCCCAGGCAACAGCCTTGGCATAGAAGGCGTCAGCGGGAACATCCGTGAAGCTGCTCATGCTCTTGGGGGCGGGAGAACCGGCCGCACGCCACAGGAAGGTGACGATCTGCGCGCGGGTGCAGGGATCGTTGGGAGCGAACATATTACTGCTCACGCCGTTGGTGATGCCCTTCTCCACTGCCCAATCAATCGCTTCCTCATAGTAGCTGCCTTCCGCTACATCGACGAATACGCCGGTCTGGGGGTTGCCGTTGGACTTCATGAAGATGGCTTCGATGGTGTGATCCTTCGTGACATTCTTGAAGGTGTAGGACTTCACAGCACCCACGCTCTTACCGTCCACCAGCACCTTGGCTACGGCGTAGCCCTTATCCGGGGTGATGGTGAAGGTCTGGTCTCTGCCGTCACGGACGGAGGTCCAGCCGGAGGGAGAGATGGAGCCGTTCGTGCCGGCCGTTGCCTTAATGGTGTAGTAGGTGTAGTACCAACCGCCACCACCGCTGCTGGACTTGTGATACAGCTCAATGGAGCCGGTCAGCGTCGTGTAGTTGGCGTCGGCGGGAGTGAAGAGCCACTTGTAGGTGGTATTGGCTGCCACAGCGGTGGTATCGGGCAGGACATTGCCTGCGTTATCCACCCACACCAGCGTACCGGCGTTGGGGTTCAGCGTGCTGCCGGTAGTGGTCAAGCCAGCATCCGCCAGCGTCTTGCCGCTGGTGGTGATAGCAGTGTACTTGGGTGCGCCAGTGGGGGTCGCTCTGGTGATGGTGATCTCCACCTCCGCGCTGGTGATGGCATTGTAGTTCGCATCCTCTGCCTTGGTGGCCTTTACCTTTACGGTACCGACCTTAACGGGAGTCAGCTTGCCGGTGGCGGCGTCGATAGTCGCCTCGCCGGTGCCGTTGGTCACAGCATAGGTCACAGCCCCGGTGCCGGTGCCGCCGCTGGTACCCAGCTGCAGGGTCTGACCATAGACCACAGTGGTACCGCCGGTGAGAGTCAGAGCCGCCTGGTCGTCCTTGGCCGTGAGGGTGATGACCACATTGACGGTGGCATCCGCATAGTTGTCGGAGCCGATGGTCACGGGCAGGGTGACGGTATCACCGGCCGCACCGCTGGACAGGGTGTAGGTCACCTTGCCGGTGGAATCCACATCCCAGCTGTCAATCGCCACAGAGCCGGTCTTGCTCTCGGCACCCTTGGTGTAGGTCAGCGCGCCTGCGTCAGCGGGCATCACCGTGCCGATTGCCTTCTCGCCGGTGGTCACAGTGTACTTCTGGCTGACGGCAATATCCGGCAGCGCGGGAGCGGTGGCCTTGGCTCGGATGGCAACACGAACCTGACCGTTGTGCGTGATGGTCAGGGTGTAGACTCCAGCCTCGTACTTTTCCGTATAGAAGGCATCCTGCTTTTTGCTGCCCTCGCCCAACCGCTCCACAGAGGCAGTCAGCGGATTGTCAGAGGTCACCTTGATAACGGTGTCCCGGAGATCATGCCGCTCCCCGTCCCGCTTATCAAGCTGGGGATTTTCGATGTGGTAGGCCATATACTCCGTTACATGGCGCTGATTGTCTCCGTTCCAGGAGCCGTCCGGGGATACGGTTGCCCAGTCAACATTGTTCAGGCTCTTTCCGGATACCCAAAGCTCGTCCTTGTCAGCACGGAAGTTATTGAGTTCGATCTCGAGAGCATCCGCCGTCTCGCTGGAGATCAGGTAGGTGTGGGGCGTCAGGGTGAACTCCAGTTTGGTGGCAAAGCTGCCCTGCATGGGGGTGATCTCAGCGGACTGATTCGTATTCTCGTTGAAGGAACTGTTCATCACCAGCCAGCGATGACCACCGCCCAGGAGTTCCTCGGCGAAGGCCGTGCCCTGGTAGCGGGCCGGGTAGTTGGCGGCCAGCATATCCTGCTTCTGCTGCTCCGTCCTTCCTCTGAAATCACTGACGGACAGAGCCTGGCTGATCGTAGCAAGGTCGGCGCTCTGCACATACTTCGTGAAGAGAGGAAGCACCCGATAGCGCCCAGTGGACTGAAGAATATTGGTGTCGGTGTGGTTTCCGTAAAGACCTGCTGCGTAGTTCTGGGGCAGATACCCGCCATTGGTGAAAATGCCCGCTTTGATCTGGTTTGCTACGGTGTCTTTGTCCGCTGCGGGATGTTGGACGATATAGCGGAAGGCCGGCAGAATGGACTCCTTGAGAACCCAGGAGGGTTTGTCGTCCACGCCGGTGCAGTAGAACGGATGCTCGGCGTTGAACACCACTGCGCCGTTGGCATAGCACTGGAGCATGTTCATGGCAAAGAGAGTTTCCGGGAAGGTATAGACCCTGCGCACATCCTCATAGCTTGGCTTGCTATTTGGCTTAAAGAGCTGTCCATAGCCAGACTCATACCAGGCCCAAGCATCGGTCAGTGCGCCCCAGTTATCTGCCAGGCCAGCCAGCCATGCGCCCACAGCGAAGCTACGCACTGTATTAAAGCCGGAGCTGGAGGTGCTCTTGGAGTTGATGATAAGGTACTTGTGGTACTTCTTAGCGGCATTATGCAGTTCATCTGTGTCGTTGAACCACTTCTCCATCATATTCGAGCCCGGCTTATCAATATCGGTCAGTACCAGATAGCAGCCTTGCTGTGCCATCAGCTTCAGGTACTTGGCCGTCACCTTCGCCACGCCTACCGTGTCGCCGTTGTTGTAGTTTTCCGAGAGGACGACGCCCTTGACACATTCATGGGTATTGATGAATGCGACCAACTCATCATCGGGGATGGTACGAGAGAGATAGCTGAGAGGGGTTCCTCCAGTCATCAGCGTGAGGTAGATGTTGATGTGCTTTTTCGAATCCGGCTCGTTCCGATTATATTCTTCTGCCTGATCAACGAAATAGCTGTACCATGCCCAAAGCCTGTCGTGGTCGCCGTACCCGCCGTAGCCGTGACCGACAAAGTCATCGGCGTGGAGCTGGATGGCGGTGTAAGGCTTGAGATCATCCGGGATATTGTTCCAGATGCCAGTGACACTCAAATTGCCCTGGGAGGGAATGCCAGCGGGCTTGCCAGCCTCCCACCAGTCCTGCTTCTTGGTCTGTGCGTAGATGCTGACAAGCAGAAGGGGATGCTCCTTGTCCACCGGCATACGCGGTGTTTCCTGCATGCCCCCGCTCAGTACGGTGACAGCCCGTTCCGCGGACTTCGCACCGTCATTTTTGAGCCTTGCGATGAGCTTGCCCTGCCCCGCCGCCAAACCAATCAGCATCGGCTGCGCACCGGAGGCATCCACCTTTGCCAGAGTATCCGCTTCCACGGCGTACTCCAGTTGGTCGGTGAGGACGGCCACCCGGTCGCCATGCATGGCAGTGGCAAGGACGCCGATGCTCTCGTTCACCTCCAGGAGGATGGGCGCGGAGGGATGGATGACCACGGAACTGACGGTGGTATCCAGCGTACCGTTGTAATACTCAAAGGCATCCACCTGGATGGGAGCACCGCTTTCTGCCTCCACCTTGACGGTGTGCTGTCCTTCGGGCAGACCCCGCAATTCCAGGATCATGGCCTGAAGGGGATTACCGCTGGGGGCGTTTGCATCGCCGATGGCCACCAGCTTGCCGTCCACATATACTCGGCCAAGACCGTAGTTGCTATCCATTTGACCGATCCAGCGGAAGCCGGTGCCAGTGAAGGTGAAGCTGGCTGCCGCTCCGGGGGCGTCCTTGGCCTCCTTCGCCTTGCCCTGATAATGCCCGCTGCTGTTCTCATCGATCCAGCTGCCGGTGTAGGAGATGCGCCCGTCATGGCTGTCCACCCGCACCCAGGTGTTGAGCTGACCGGCCGTGACGGTGACGGCGACCTCTTTGCTGTCGCTTCCGTGCTTCACGGTGATTGTCGTCTGCCCCGCTCCCACGCCGGTGACAATACCGTCGGTGCTGACCGTGGCAATGTTCTTGTCAGCGGACTCATAGCTGACGGAGCTGGCGGAGTTGAAGGGTGCCAGGGCGGTGATCCGGGCGGTTCCTCCCACGGGGATGTCCGTCTGATCGATCTCAACGGAATACAGACCGTCGGGGGCCTGCCCTTTCTCCGGACCCTTATATTGCAGCTTTGTGATCTGTACGCCGTCGTGGGGCCGTGGTCCTCCTCCTGTAGGCGTACGCAGTCCATCGTTTTTAGGCTCAATGGTCAGCACATGAGCCTTGTTCTCCAAGCTTTCCGCAGTGAACAGAATCACATCATGATTGTTCCCGCTGGAAATGTACTGGTTTTTAATGTCACCCTCGGCCACTGGATTTCCGTCCAGATAGAGGACGGCAGGGCCGAAGCAGTCCTCCTGCTGGCCGATCCACTGTACCGCTGTGCCATAGAAGCAGAAGGTAGCCTTGCTTCCCTTGCGGTAGGAGGCGGCATCCGTATCGTTTTCCACCTTCCAGCCGTCGTTGGCCGCCGTATAGGGGTCGAAGAGGATGTCTCCACTTCCGGGCGTGACATCACGCCAGTTGCCGGGCTGCGGCGGAGTGGGGGCGTCCGGCGTATAGGCTGTTCCAAGAGTGGGAAGGACCGTTGTCTTGAAGCTGTCGAACTCCGTGTAGCCGATGCGCCAGCCTTGGGATTCGCCGCCGGAGAACCAAACGCGGAGTTTGCCGTTTTCATAAGTAAAGGTGGAGCGGTAGACAAAATTGTTGTACCACCCACCATCAGTGGGAGAGATGAGCGGCTTGGGATAGCTGGTCCACGTCTCACCGTCGACGGATGTGGCGAAGAGGAGATAGGTTCTCTGGGTATTCCCGCCCTTCGGATAGGCGCAGAACAGGCCCCAATACTCGTTCTCACTCTCCATCCACTGCACATCCAAATGCCATGGGATATAGTACTCCACACCGCCTTCGCCTTTCAGGATCAGGGATTGCTTCAGGCTCTTGGCAGCCCCCCAGGTCTTCCCGTCCTGTGACTGGCGCAGTTCCACAAAGGCATTCTGATTCTGCCAGCCGGCAACGCCGTCGTTCTGGTCGGAGTTATTGGACCACATCAACCATTGACCAGTTCCCCTCCGCACCACGGCGGGAGACTGCATGTCGTACTGGTAACTGCTTTTTGTGCATACCTCATACTGACCGACGGTGAAGTTGCCCTCAGAATACCCCACCTTGATCCTGCGCAGCTCGGAGGGGGTGCCCCTGGGGCTATCCTGCTCCCAGATATAGTAGACCCAAAGCTGATCCGAGTTCGGGTCGTAGATCATATCGGTATCACAGTTGTGGGTGTTGTCAGGTTCCCTTGGGACATTGGTCAGCGGATTGGTGATGCCTGTGGGCACCACCCAAGTGATACCGTCGCTGGAGGCGGCGAGACAGGGGTTTTCAAACTGTGAGTTGCCAGTCTGGTTGGGTGTCACAGCCATCCAGTAGCGATAGCCGCCCCAGGTGTCCAGCGCTGCGCCGCCAGTGCCCTTGATCTGGGCAAAGTCAAGGACATCCGGGTGGGTGACACCTTCTCCGTCCTTACCATTGGCGGTATAGGTCGGGATATTGAGAATTCCGCCCAACTGGAAGGGCTCCGGCTGCACGGGCCGCTGGGTCTCCGTGCTCCATGCCTCGATCTCGATGTAGTGGCCACCGTTCCCCTTGTCGTGTCCGTCGTTCCACACCCGGATATAGCGGGCACGGACAGGATTTTCAGGTGTGGCCGCAAGGCCCTGCTCGGTGGCGGTATAGTCCTCATCATAAATCGTAGTCGCGTTGTTGAAATGCGGGTCCTCGCTGAGAATGATCTTCAGATCCTTGAGAGTTCGCCCATCCGCCCAGTAGTTCCAGAAGTTGACTCGGCTGATGGGATACACATCCCCAAGGTCGATTTGAGCGTAGGAAGGATCGTTTTTATCCTGAACCTTGTCGCGGCTGATCTCGGTGTACTGACCGACGCTCTTGTCGCCGTCCGTCATCAGGGAGGCGGGACGATTGGGATCCACACTGCCGTCCTTGTTGACCGTGGCCTTGCGACCGTTGGCTACATTATAGAGCATCGGCTGACCGGTTGTCTCAGTTCCATAGACCTCCACTTCGATCCAATGGGCGCCGTCGTTCTTGCTGTTGCCGTTGTTGAAAATACGGAGATACTGAGCCTCTACCACTGGCGTCGGCGTGATGTCAAAGCCAGCACTGTTGTTTTGGGCAGGCATCTCCAAATCCGTCCCGGCTCCGAGGCCGAAGAAGTTGTTGCTGTCCGCATTGTAGACTACCTGGCTGTTCTCCTTGGTAAACTCCGCCTCATTTGAGGCAAGCACCACCAGATCCTTCAGGTAGCGTCCATCGTAATAAATGCACAGGTTCAGCTTTGTAATGCTGTACTTCTGACCCAGATCCAGCTGAAGCCAGTAGCCGGGGTTCGCAGGATTTTCGGTGTTTGCCGTCTGCGGTTGATCATTGCCGGTCACGAAATAGTTTGCCTGTGTCCGGTCTCCGTCCACGACCCATCGCTTGGGCCGCGTATTGTCCGCAGTGGTTCCATGATGACTTACGCTGCTTTCGGTCAAGTCGATCTTCCTGCCTTGCTCCTCCGCTTGCGCAACTACCGTCAACCGGGGCAGCATCCCGGTCAACATGACAGCCGCCAGCAGAAGTGGAAGCAGTCTCTTTCTAAAGAGTCTGGTCCAACATGTCATTGTTATTTCGCTCCTTTCCTTTTTCTGTGATTTTCCCCTATGTGTGCGCCGGGTGTCCGGCGGTTCCACTGTTTTTAGCCGCAGTTATCTGCGAAAAAGGATTTTTGGGCTTGGGATCGAAGATGATTAGTCCTCTAAGTGAAATGCGGTTTTCAGTGCCGCAATTTCGTCCGATGGAATATGGGCTATCGTCCCAAGAGCCTGGGCATCCAAAATAGATGCGGCCGTCATTTCCATGACCTCGAGACGGTCGAAAACCTGCAGCATCGAAGCACCCGTTACCATGACCGATTTGTTTTCAATAAGAAGAACCGGATGGGCATTATCAAACTCATCTGCGACATCGTCCAAATTCTGATAAGCTGCCTCGAATGGAATCCGCTTTACATCGCGCAAAAGAATATAGCTTTCCGGAATCGTTCGCGTGTCGAATGGCATATCAGTAACAGCAAACACCATGGAATGAACCGGTTGAGCAAAGGCTATCGCACCGATTTTGGGATTTTTATCGTAGATTTTCTGGTGTAGCAACACATCTGCATCCGGGGTCTTCCCAGGTTCTTTCGCACCGTCCTGTATACGTACCAAGTCATCTGCCTCCAAATAGGCAGGATCAGCATGAAGAGGTGTGATGATAAAGCTCCCGTCTGACAGCCGGGTGGAATAGGTTCCTTGAGCCGCCGTAAAAAGTCCCATCTTATAGGAACGCCGTATCAGTGCAATCAAATCGCGCCGGGCTGCCAATTCTTCCGAACTACAAGGTTGCGGGGATACGTTTCGCAGTTCAGAACAGACATTTGTTTTGCTCATTTGGCATGCAGTTTCCGACAGTGGGCGAATCTCTCCACGGCGAGTTGCCAGAGCTTCCAGTTCAGCAGCATAATTGAGTGTTTCGAACTGCTGAAAAGCTGTAAGCATATCCGCTGCGCCCACGCATACGCCGTGGTTTTCCAGCAAAGCGATGTTGCAGCCCTGTTCAAACACTTTCCCCACCTCTGCACTGAGTGCTTGACTTCCGGGAATGGCATAAGCCGCCATTTTTATGTTCTTGCACATATACCGCACCGTTGGAGTCAGGTTAAGTTCCGGAAGCCTGCGAACGACAGAGAATGCAACAAGTGCAGGTGGGTGCGCATGCAAAACAGCGTTTAGATCCGGACGCAGCTTATAGACCGATCGATGGAAAGGCAGCTCTGAGGAGGGCGCATGAGGGCCTTCGCAATCGCCGTTGGGGCGAACGCAGATGATGTCCCTTCTGGTAAGCGAACCCTTGTCGATACTGGCAGGCGTGATCCAAATGTTTCCCTCATTATCTCGGACCGACAGATTGCCGCCAGACATGGAGGTGAGTTTTTTGTCGTAGACCCTCTGCATAAACATTACAATCTGATCTGCGGGGTGAATGTATTGAATATTCATGATGAAAGCTCCTTATAAAAATCACATAGTTTTCTATATGCCGCTTCCCATCCTAATGTATGGTTCGGCGTATAAGTCTCCATGTCAACTGATTCCCGAACAACATCGCGCAGATCATCAATACTCTTGATGTCACCCAGAGCCATAGCTTGAGCAAGGATATTTCCAAGGGCTGCACCCTCCACCGGGCCTGTAATGACCGGACGGTCAATGGCATCTGCCGCAAGCTGGTTAAGAAAGCGGTTTTGCGAACCACCGCCAACGATGTGCAGCCTATCAATGCGATGTCCCTTGATGTCTTCAAGGCGTTCCAGTGCCCAGCGGTACTTTAGTGCAAGGGATTCATAGATACAACGTGCCATCTGCCCAACGCTCTCGGGAATCTGCTGGTTTGTTCTTCGGCAAAAGCCTTGTATTTTTTCAGACATCCCCCCGCCGGAGAAGAATTCTCCATAATCCGGGTCGATGATAGATCGGAAGGGCTCTGCCTGTTTTGCCTGATCCACGATCTCATCCCAAGAGTATAGCGTTCCTTCCTTTTGCCATTCACGGCGGCACTCTTGAATGAGCCACAGCCCCATAATGCTTTTAAGTGGACAAAAGCCTCGTTGAATCGTCCCTTCGTTTGAGAAGTTTGCGTCACGCACCGTCCTCTCCAGAACGGGACGATCTGTTTCCACACCAAACAACGACCATGTTCCGCTGGAGCAGAAAGCAAAGTTGCCGTTTCCGGGAATAGCAGCCACAGCCGAGGCCGTATCATGCGTACCAACGGCGGCAAAAGCCGCTTGGTTGATTCCAAGTTCCTTCGCCAGTTCCGAACGCAGCTTGCCACGAAGATCCCCTGCATAATCTATCCTTGTGAAAATCCTCTCCGGCAGACCAAGTTTGCAGATGATTTCTCTGTCCCAATCTCGCTTCTCCGGAGAATACAGCATGGTGGTCGTCACATTCGTGTATTCCGATGCCTTTTCACCGGTTAGAAAATATCCCAATAGATCTGGCATCAGCAGCAATGTTTCAGCGTTCTGCAGGGCTGCATCATCCTCGCACCTGCGCCGCATGAGCTGAAAAATGGTGTTGAAGTTCATGGCGGCTATGCCGGTGTGGGCGAAGAGAACAGGAAAGTCCAGCTGCTTCCAGACTTCGGCCATATCCTCATCCCGAGCGTAGCGGTAGGCTCTTGGGTTAGAAAGAAGATGTCCGTTCTTGTCCAGTAAGCCGTAATCTACACCCCATGCGTCGATGCCAAAGCAGTCAAGCTCACCCATATTAGCCTGCCGAAAGGCAAGAAAGCCGAGCTTAAGTTGTTGGTAAAGATACGGCAGATCCCAATAGAACACACCGTTCATTTCGATATAGTTGTTTTCAAAACGATGAAGCTCATGCAGAGTAACCCTTGTGCCATCGAATCGGCCCAGGATGGCACGGCCATTACTTGCACCTAAATCAAAAGCCAGTAAATTACGCATGGAATCACGATACCTTTCTGGAATTGCGGAATTGCAATGGAGTCGAAGACGGTGCGGCGAATCCTTCATCGGATATTCCTATACATTGGGCCATAGGCAGCGCAGGCGCGATAATCCTGGCCCTCCTTATCCATGCCGAAGGCGTTCCACGCCGCCGGTCGGAAGATATCAGTCTCTTCCACATTATGCATACTGATGGGAATACGCAGCATAGAGCAGAGCGTGATGATATCTGCACCAATGTGTCCATAAGAGATTGCGCCGTGATTTGCGCCCCAATGCTGCATAACGGTGTAGGCGTCCTGGAATGGGCTGCCGGGCTTACCGCTGCAGCGCGGTGTGAACCATGTGCAAGGCCATGTGGGATTTGTACGCTCCATGAGCGTTTCGGTCACTGCATCGGGAAGCTTGACGGTCCAGCCTTCGGCAATTTGCAGAACCGGGCCGAGGCCTTTTACAAGGTTAAGGCGAATCATCGTGACGGGCATTTCTGCGCGGGTGACAAAGTGGCTGGAAAAGCCTCCGCCGCGGAAATTATCCAGTCCTGCCTCGCACCAGACTGTTGCGTCGGTCATTTTCCGGATATCCTCATCTGTGACATCCCACCAGTGCTTCATTACCGCATTCCCATTCTCATCGGAACACTCGCCGCAGGCATCAAGGCAGGCTGCGCCGGAGTTTAGCAGATGGATAATCCCGCCGTTGTCCTTTGCCAGACCCTCCAAATCATATCCGGTAACTCGCTTTGTGGCTTCCTGCGACCAATAGGTACGGACATCGGCGAAAATCTGCGCTCGATTGGTCAGCAGGCCCATAAACAACATACTGAGTCCGTTGAGCACATCATTTTCAGTAGCGAAGACCATCGGTTCTTTCTTCCCCTCAAAATCGAAGGAGGAATTCAGTATTGCCTCGGGATAATCACAGTTGGGCCAGTGATCCGTCCACTGCCTCTGTCCCTGGAAACCTGCTGCAATGGCATTGTGGCCGGACTTTTCCTCCTCGAATCCGTCTGGGAGATTGGGGTTTCCCTGCATCAGATCTTTGATGATACAGTACATCTTAATGGTGAATTCCCACTGCTTTTCCTTTTCCTCCGCAGTGAATTTAATGCGGCGTTTTTCTCCAAGAAACTGGACGAATTCAGGGTTGTCGTCACGACCTTCTTTGCAGTGCTCCTTTGTCCATGCCAAGGCTCTTTCATACGCAGCGTGGTCATAGATGCCCTCCTCCATGCGGCGAAGAATCTCTACTTCATCCACAGACTCTACGCGGAGGCCGAGATATTCCTCCATAAATTGTTGGTCGATAATCGAGCCTCCGATCCCCATACACATCGAGCCGATCTGCAAATAGCTTTTTCCCCGCATGGTTGCAGCGGCAACGGCTGCACGGCCAAAGCGCAGCAGCTTTTCCTTTACATCATCAGGAATACAGGCGACCTGGTCACGATCCTGCACCTCATGGCCATAAATCCCAAACGCAGGAAGTCCCTTTTGCGCATGGGTGGCCAAAACAGAGGCCAAGTATACAGCCCCCGGACGTTCCGTACCATTAAAGCCCCAGACACCCTTAATCGTCATCGGGTCCATATCCATAGTTTCGGAGCCGTAGCACCAGCACGGTGTGACAGACAGTGTAATTGCCACGCCTTCTCTGCGGAATTTCTCCGCACAGGCAGCCGATTCCGGTACGCGCCCAATCGAGCTATCTGCAACGACCACACGAACTGGATCACCATTGGAATAGCGCAGGTTGTCCTCAAACAGTTTTTTGGCTGCCAAAGCCATCGCCAGAACTTGATCCTCCAGATTTTCTCGTAACTGCATCGGGCCGCGGCGACCATCAATGATCGGGCGGATACCAATAGCGGGATAATCCCCAATATACCTGTTCTTTGCCATATAGTTCCTCCTTACATTTCAGCACTATGTATAAATCTCAAAAAGGCCTCCCGGCCCTCCGGGGTACACTTGAAAACGCCGGCGTGCTCCAGAACCGTGGCGAACACCGCGCCCACCTCCTGCCGCAGCAGATCTTCGGCGTTTTCCGCCGTGAACACATGGCGGCTTTTCAGTTCCTCCGCCCAGTCCGCGTGCTTGGCCAGCGTCTCGTCGGCCCGCAGATCGTCGCCCCGCACCAGCGCCCGCGCCACGCCGTCCAGCTCGTCCTTCAGCCGCGCCGGAAGCACCGCCAGACCCATGACCTCGATGAGCCCGATGTTCTCCTTCTTGATGTGGTGCAGCTCCTGATGGGGGTGGTACACCCCCAGGGGATATTCCTCGGTGGTGATGTTGTTGCGCAGCACCAGATCCAGCTCGAACTGTCCCGCCCGCATCCGGGCGATGGGGGTGATGGTGTTGTGGGGCTCGCCGTCGGTCTCCGCGAACACAAAGGCCGCCTCGTCCGTGTAGCCCCGCCAGGCGGCGAGGATGCGGTCGGCCAGCTCCACCAGACGCTGATCATCTTTGCAGCGGAGCCGGATCACGGACATGGGCCACTTGACAATGCCTGCCTCCACATCTGCAAAGCCCCGGAAGGTGACATGCTGCTCCACAGGGGCTTTTTCCATGGCAAAAACATGGCGGCCACCCTGGAAATGGTCGTGGCTGAGAATAGAGCCGCCCACGATGGGGAGATCGGCGTTGCTGCCCACAAAGTAGTGGGGGAATTGCCTGATGAAGTCCAACAGCCGGCGGAAGGTCGCCCCGTCGATCTTCATGGGGGCGTGCCGCCCGTTCAGAACGATGCAGTGCTCGTTGTAGTAGACATAGGGGCTGTATTGGAAAAACCACTGCTCCTTTTGGAGGGTGACGGGTATGAGCCGCAGATTCTGCCGTGCGGGATGCCCCAGCCGCCCGGCGTAGCCCTCGTTCTCCCTGCACAGCAGGCACTTCGGGTAGCCCCGCTGGGGCGCTGCTTTCGCCGCGGCGATGGCCTTAGGGTCCTTCTCCGGCTTGGAGAGATTGATGGTGATATCCAGCTCCCCGTAGGGGGTGGCGGCCGTCCACTTTCTGTCCCGCGCAACGCGGTAACGGCGGATGTAGTCCGTGTCCTGACAGAAGCGGTAAAACCAGTCTGTGGCCTCCTTCGGGTCGGCCTGATACCGTCGCCGGAATTCACTGATGACCTGAGCGGGGCGGAGCGTCAGTATGCCCATCAGCTCGGTATCGAACAGGTCGCGGCTGGTGATGTCGTTCTGTATGACGCCCCGCGCCGCCGCGTCGTCCAGCAGTTCCTTCAGGATATCCTTCAAGGGCCGCTCCCGCACCGTCTGCGGCGGCTCCCACGATTCCAGCCCCAAGGTCTGAAGCAAACGATTTGCCGCCCATGTGCGGTCACATTCCTCTATAAGCCCTGTGCGCAGGGCGTAGCCCAGCAGATCTTCAATGGCCTGATAGCACATGCCGCACCTCCTATCCCAGCCGGATGCCGCCGGCCGGCCGGATGCGCACCACGTGGCAGCAGCCCCGTCCCAGCGAGGCTTCCACCCTGTCGCGGAAGCCGTCCAGCATATCCAGCGGCACGAATGCCTGCGCTGTGCCGCCAAAGCCGCCGCCGTGGACACGGACGGCGCCCCGCCCCTCCAGCATGCGCTCGCACAGGGCGATGGTCACCATCAGCTCCTGCGCCGCCGTGCTGCCGGTGGGGATGATGTTTTGCAGATACATGGCGGAAGAGCGCCCGGATTCCCGCACCAGCGTAAGAAACCGCTGGAAATCGCCGCTGCGGAGCGCCTGTACCTCCTCCCGCACGCGGCGATTCTCGCCGTAGACGTGGAAGGCGCGGTTTACCGCCCGATCCCCCACCGCCTTTCTGACGTGGGGCAGCCCCGCAAGGAAGTCCTCCTCCGGCACCTCCCGCAGCACCTCTTTGCCGAACACGCGGCAGACCGCCCGCAGTTCGTCGGTGATGGCGCTGTACTCACCGGTCAGATCCTCGTGTCCCGCGCCGGAGTCCAGAATACACAGGGCATATCCGCAGGCGTGGAGATCCACGTCCAGCCGCTCCACCGCCGGGTGGGCTGTATCCGCGAAGTCGATGGCCACCACGCCGCCCATGGAGGAGGCCGTCTGGTCCATCAGGCCGCAGGGTTTTCCGAAGAACACATTCTCCGCGTACTGGCCGATCTGCGCCAGCTCCACAGGGGTACAGTGCCCCGCCCAAAACAGCTCGTTGAGCATCGTTCCCATCAGCACCTCAAAGGCGGCGGAGGAGCTGAGTCCGCTGCCCTTGGGGACGGTGGAGGTCATATACACGTCCAGACCCCTGCCCCGCAGGGCACAGCCCATCTCCTGCATCCGGGACGCCACGCCCCGGATCAGCGCCGCCGAGGTGTTTTTCTCCCCCTCCTGCGGAGTCAGCTCCCGGAGGGATACCTCCGTCATGGGATAGCCCTGAGACAGCACGCGGATAGCACCGCTGCCGGTGACGGCTGCCGCCGCCAGAATGTCCAGATCCACGGCGGCGGCCAAAACGCAGCCCCGCTGGTGATCGGTGTGGTTGCCGCCCAGCTCTGTGCGGCCCGGCGCGCTGAACAGCGCCTGCGCCGGATAGCCAAAGGTCAGGCGGAAGCCCTCCGTCGCCTCTGTGCAGCGGCTCTTTGCGCTTTCTAACCTGTCCGAACCGTATACCTGAGTCAGTTTATCTTCAAATACAGGCTGATTTATATTGGCTGCCAGCTCCGATATCTCCAAGGCTTATTCACCCCTTTTACGAATCAAACGACAGTTCGGAAGTCTTTTTCAGTAGAACCCCGTTCAGATACACCGATTTCGGGTTTAATTGCTCGTCACAAACAACAAAATCTGCATTTTTCCCAGCAGCAATCGAACCAACCTTATCCGCACAGCCGACCACTGCAGCTGGAATGATTGTCGCTGACATAACAGCCTGCTCCCTCGGTATGCCAAACTCCACGGCCTTTTTCATACAGTCGTAGAGATTTGTCGCTGATCCCGCGATGGTGCCATCTGCGAGGCGGGCGACACCGTTTTTCAAAAAGACCTCCTGCCCACCAAGGGTATATTTGCCATCCGGCATACCGCAGCAGCGGAGAGCATCAGAAATTAAACATACCCTTCCGGGGAACAGCTTAAATGCCATGCGAATGGCGCTGGGATGGACGTGCAACCCATCACAGATCAGTTCGGCAGTCACACCCTTACGCTCACTTCCTGCTCCTATGGGTCCGGGCTTTCGATGGTGGATTCCGGGCATAGCATTAAACAGGTGCGTCAGATGGGAAGCACCTGCATCGAATACGGTCTCGGCCTCATCATAGGTGCAGTCAGTATGCGCGATAGCTACTTTGCAGAGCGTAGCCGCATGCTTTGTGAAAGTCTCGGCTCCAGACAATTCCGCAGCTACATCGACAATCCTGATAAGCCCCTTGGAGCTATCATATAGTTTCTGAAACGCCTCTATATCTGGCAGTTTCAGGTATGAACCGTTCTGCGCTCCTTTTTTCTTTTCTGAAAAAAACGGCCCTTCCATTTGTATTCCCACTAAATTTGCGCACTCTCTCGGCTTCTCGTTTTTGAGCCAAACGGCGTTTTTGAATGCCATTTCCAGCACATGATACGGCAACGTCATGGAGGCCGGTGCGAAGCTGGTTACGCCGTTTTGCGCCAGATAGCGAGCCATTCTGATTAGCCCATCATAATCACCATCCGAGAAGTCCGCGCCGGAATTTCCGTGAGTATGTATATCCACAAGTCCCGGTATCACATACTGATTTGACAAGTCGATACCACCGGCAACTGTATGGGTGGAATCTATCATTTCGGTGAACCTACCATTCTCCACCCGAAATGCGCCGTGACGGAAAGAACCGTCAACAAAGATATGGGCATTATGAAATATCATTTCACACCTCCGGCAGGCTTGCCGCTGCCATTGACTGCCCCACACGCCGGAATTTTTCATCCGGCAGCATAACTCGAAGCTTCCTGCACAGTTCAGGGAATTCTTCCTCCAATACTCGCTGACATTCTTCTATAATTAAACTCCCTCCGATGCCAGACGCCACACGCCCAAGCACCAGCAGTGTGCGGAGATCATAAATCATTGCATAGAGGCTTAGAGTGTGCGCCAGATACACGCCAATTGAACGGAAGATATCGCACGCAAATGGAACTTCCTGTTCCGTCAGCTTCTGAACCTCCTTGAGTTTCTCAGCAGGAGAAAGATTCTCAGAAAGTGCGATTCCTGCCGCGGGCGCCAGCTTTATCACAGCATCTTGAGAAAAGTATTTGCATCCGACCCCGATATCTCCGGACCATTCGTCACGCATGGCGCACTCGTTCAAATCCACCGGAGCAAAGGCCAACTCATTAAACCATCCAAGCAGATTTCCCTCTGCATTTACATATCCGACAGCTTCACTCGTTCCCATCGCAAGCCCCATAATAGAGCCTGCTCCAAGACTCATAGCTCCTGCAAGGGCGGATACATCTCCGTCATTAGCAACAACAATGGGGACATCTCCAATCTCCTTTGCCGCGCGATCATAGATGGTTTTTACCTCATCCCTGCAGCTGCGAGGAACCTTGATGAAGATGGAGGATACCATAGGGGCGTTTCCAACAAAGACGCCTGCGGAGGACACGCCAATACCGTCCACCCGCGGCATTTTCGACGCTGCCGTCTTAAGCGCACTCACGATCCCCTCATATTGATATTGAGGATCTTCACTTGTTTTCGGATGCCACACAACCTCCTCGGAGTAGACTGTCCTGCCGTCAATGACCGCAGAAACCTTGCGGTCAGAACCACCTGCATCGAAACCAATGCGGCAGCCATTTATATGCCCTCCCACTTTTTTTGCCTGCTCATTGGGCTGCGGGAAGGCAGCTTCTTCGCAAACCACTACCTCGAAGGGGCGTTCGTAGACATCCTGCATAAAGCTGATGTCAAAATGGCGGAGACCTCCCGCACGGTATTCCGCTTGTAATCGCTTTGCAATTGTGTCATCGCCACACAGGTAAAGGCGCCAGCCGCCAACGCTCCATAAAAGCATTTTGACAAATCTTTCAGCGTAGCGGTAATTTGCTGCTGCAAACGCATCGCTGCGCAGCTTTGTCTCAAACACAGAGACAAAGCCGTTTTCTCTTTCTATGGCAATTTTGAAGGGATGTACCGCCTCTTTCAGATATGCTTCTGCCCAAACACCGAAGGGGATGAAAGCGTTATCTAATAGGGGCATGTTTTTTACAGAATAATCGATGCCAAGGTAGTTCATGGCAGTCTCCTTTCATTCACAGGGGCAGAGAGACAGATGCGTCCATGTCACAAATAACTGTGACATTTGGATGGAATTGCAGAATTGAGCCGGGAAGCTGCGGTGTTACAGGTCCCCAAAACGTGCGGAAGAGGATATCTGCCTTATCCTTGCCTGTAACAAGCATGACGATTCTCTTCGCTGACATAATTGTGCCGACTCCCATCGTGATAGCGGATGTAGGGACATCGTTGACCGATGCAAAGAACCGCTTATTTGCCTCACGAGTCATTTCTGTGAGCCGAACTTCATGGGTTGCAGCCGGGAAATGGTCGCAGGGCTCATTGAATCCGATATGTCCATCATGACCGAGGCCAAGAAGCTGAATATCAATGCCGCCCCAGTCCTCCAGCTTGCGCTCGTATTGCTCGCACATGGTTGGAATATCATCTGCAAGGCCATCGGGAACAATGGTGTTTTCCGGTTTAATATTGATATGGTCAAACAACTTTTCCTGCATGAAACGGCGATAGCTTTGCGGATGGTCGGGAGCAAGTCCCTTATATTCATCCAGATTTACCGACCGAACCCGGCTGAAGTCAATGCGCCCCGCCCGCTCACGGAGAATAAGCTCGCGGTACAGCGGAATGGGAGTAGAACCGGTGGCAAGACCTATCACACAGGAGGGCTTTGCCTGAATAACGGCTTCAAATTCATCAGCGGCAGCCCTCCCCATATCTTCGGAATCTTTCACCTGAATGAAATTCACATGCAACATTTTATCCCCCGTATCCGTCAGGATTCTGCTTTTGCCAATTCCATGTGTCGCGGCACATATCGATTAGAGATTTCTCCGCTCTCCATCCGAGAAGCTCTGTGCTCTTTGAGGTATCTGCATAGCAGATGGGCAGATCCCCCTGTCGGCGCGCTGCAATCTGATATGGGACAACCACATCATTGGCTTCTTCAAAGGCATGCACCATATCCAACACGCTATAGCCGTGACCTGTACCAAGGTTAAAGACGCTTTCCCCGTTGTGCTGCATTAGATACTGGATGGCGGCAACATGTCCCTTTGCCAAGTCGACCACGTGGATATAGTCGCGCACACCGGTACCGTCCGGCGTGGGGTAGTCGTTTCCGAACACATTCAGGTGGTCACGCTTTCCGATGGCTGTCTGTGAAATATAGGGCATGAGGTTATTCGGAATGCCGTTGGGGTGCTCACCGATCTTCCCGCTTTCATGTGCGCCGACCGGATTGAAGTAGCGCAGATTCACAACCGACCACTCTGGGTCGGCCTTTGCCATATCGCGCAGGATCTGTTCGCACATGAATTTTGTCCAACCATAAGGGTTTGTGCAGTTCCCGGTTTTTGAGGTCTCACGCAGGGGCATCTCGTTGTCGCCTGAATAGACAGTGGCGGAGGATGAGAAAATAATGCGCTTGACCTTGTGCCTTGACATAGCGCTGCACAACTCCAAGGTTGCATCCAAATTGTTCTGATAGTAATCAAGCGGCTTCATGACAGATTCTCCGACTGCCTTGAGGCCTGCGAAATGAATGACACAAGCTATCTCACAGCTTCCAAAAATCTCATTCAACAGATATTCATCACGAATATCCCCTTCGATCAAAGTCACATTTTGTCCTGTTATTTCACCGACACGGCGCAGGCTCTCCGCACTGGAGTTGACAAAGTTGTCAACTGCGATGGGGGTATACCCTGCCTTGATCAGCTCCACGCAGGTGTGACTGCCTATGTATCCGGCGCCGCCCGTTACAAGAACATTCATTTTGCTTCCTCCTTCACGATTTTCTGCATCGCATCCCACTTCTTTTCCATGTCGGCGACAAGTTTGAATTGTGTGCGGGCGCGATCTAAATTCTGCCCTTCTCGGTGGGTAGCGAAATAGCGATCTCCGTCCAGATAGTCCGTCAAGAAGCGAACTCCGCACTCCATCGTCATGGTCTTTGCACCAATGGCAAGACAAGCAATTTCACTTTTTGTCAGATTGGGACAGGAGCGCGTGTAGCCGCGGGTAAACGCCCTGAATCGTTCCAGGCTGACCTCCATTTTAGCTACATCCTTCTCATCCTCGGCAGCAGTTGCCGCACCAAAGCGAATGGAATCGCCAAAGTCATAAACGCTGGTACCCGGCATCACGGTATCAAGGTCAATCACACAGCAGGCTTTTCTCGTTTTTGCATCCAACAGAACATTATTGAGTTTGGTGTCGTTATGCGTTACGCGCAATGGAAGTTCCCCGGAACTCAGCGCACTCTGCAGTACCCCCATTTCCGACTGTCTGGCAAGCGCAAATTCAATTTCCGGCTGAACCAGCGCCGCACGGTGCAAAGCGTCGCGCTCCAAAACTTCAAGAAAAGCACGATATCGGTCAGGCGTATTGTGGAAATTGGGGATCGTCTCATGCAGCCTTTCCGCTGGAAAGTCTGACAGCATCTGCTGAAATGTGCCAAACCCGATGGCACTTTGGTAGAAGTCCTCGTCTGTTTCCGGCAGCTGAAGACATATGGTGTCCTCAACGAAGTCATATACACGCCAGTATGCGTCCTGCGTGTGAAGAAAGCTCGCTCCGTCATGTGTCTTTACCAATGTCAAAACGCCGCGTGGGTCATTTGCTTTTGCGCGCAGGAACTCGGTGACTGCGGTGATGTTCTCCATCAGGCCGGGGATGTCGCGGAATGTGTGATGGTTGATCCTCTGCAGGATGTAGCGGCGTCCGCTCGCCGCGACAGCCAAATAGGTGACATTGATGTGCCCGCAGCCATACGGCTCGCAGGAAACCGGTTCAGCGTCCAGCCGGAAGCCACGCAGCACATCAAGTAGATTTATGTTCATTTCCATAGTTCCTCCGTGTAGACTCCGTCGGCTTTCATTTTCGCAACAGCCTGCTTGACGGAGTCCAAATCTTCACGGTAAGTCACACCGTACCAGATCTCCTCGCAGGGAAGAACCTGTACGCTTGCGGACTTGTCTGAAAGCTGCTCGTTGACAACAAACGGAAGGAAGTACTCGCACTTGAGCGGATCTGTTTTTATCGCCTCGCGCAGAAACGCACCCATACGAAACCAAAGCTCATCCAGAATTTTAGCGGAGAAGCCCCACAGATTCATTGAAACGACCGTGTCACCAGGCAGCGTGATGAAGTGGTTGCCGTCTTCCGTGTATTCGGCATCTGCTCCCTTTTTGAAGATCTTCGTGCGCTCGGTAATCCCTGTGAGCAGGCCGTTTTCGGTTTGGCACACGCCACGCGCAACCGAGCCGAATTCCGTCACAGTGTTCTTCAGGAGGTACCCAACCATCGCATATTTGCTCTCATCGGTCTGCTTTGCCAAAAAATCAAATATTTCGGTGAAAGCCGTGCGGCCATAAAAATCGTCCGCGTTAATGACGGCAAACGGTCCGTTTATCACACCGCGGCAGCAAGCCAGCGCATGTCCAGTCCCCCACGGCTTTGTGCGCTCGGCAGGAACGGAAACCCCTTCCGGGAGCCGGTCAAGCTCCTGGTAAGCATAGGAGACATGAAAGAACCGCTCCATTCGATCTCCAATGCACTTACGAAACTCCTGTTCCATCTCATGGGTGATGATAAAGACCACATTACGAAAGCCGGCGCGCCATGCGTCAAACAGGGAAAAATCTATGATGAGATGGCCTCCAGGATCGACTGGCTCGATCTGCTTGAGACCGCCGAAGCGGCTGCCCATGCCGGCTGCCAAAATAACAAGAGTTGGATTTTTCATACAGCCCTCCTTTGAGGAACAAATATTGGCTCGGACGAAACGGCGCATAAACAGTCCGCTTATTTCTCCAGAGCAGTACAAATCACGCTATACTGACCTTCGGTATACCCAATGCCCCATGCGGCATCGGATTTCCGCTTCCCGCCATACCAAACACGGAGAGTATCCTTTCCTTGATCCAGCAGAAATGCGGTTCGATACAGGCAAAAATCGTCCCAGCTTCCTTCTTCGCCCTGCTCCATCAGAGGATTCGGGAAGGTCTTCCAAGGCTGCCCCGCCTTCTTGACTGCGTAGAACAGTTTGCAGTAGTCACAGTTTGTCCCGTTCGGATAAGCCGGATAAATGGCGTGCAGAGAATCGTCTTCCGGATCACGCCAAATGGTCAGGTGCCAAATCTGGTAGCCCGGCTGAAGGAGATCCTCACAGGTTTCTTCCTCGCTCCAGCAGAGGCCGTCCTTTGAGGTACGAACGCGCACCTTGTTTGCCTGATTCTGATAGCCAGTGTTGCCGGTGTCCACATACCACATCTGCCATTCGCCATCCTGCATACGCTGGATGCAAGGGGAAAGGATGCTGTATTTTTGAACGGGATCATGGAGTACAATCTCCGGCTTTGTCCAGTGTACGCCGTCTGCAGAGCGCATGAGCTTGACCCATGACTGCACAATATCGTCCGCCTCCACATAATAGAGCCACAATTCGTCGCAATCCTTATTATAGACAAGCTCCACATCACAGTTATGGCCGGGCTTCGGCGCGGGGGTCAGCGGATTCGTCAATCCTGCAGGGACGCTCCATGTTTCTGCATCGTTGGAAACCAGGACAGAAGGATCCTCCAGCCCATCGTTGTTGTAGGGGTATGGTGTCATTGCCATCCAGTACAGGTATCCATGCCAAGGAGCGTCAAAGCGCAGCACTGAAGGATGCGTAGACTGATTGGAACCGTCATAGGTCGGGATGTGCTGCGGACGTACCGCGTTCTTCAAAATACTCACTTTTTTGTCCTCCATTCATTCATGTTAATGGCCTTTCCGCCATTTAGGCGGCTCTCCTCTGCGGCCAGCGCAATAAGGTGACTCTCCACCGAAGCATCCGCGCTGGTTTTGCTTCCTCCTCCACTGTGCAGTGCCTGCAGGAAGTCTCTCATCATGGCGGCGTCGCTGCCGCTATGTCCGCCTGCAGGTGTATGCACATGCAGTGTTGTTCGATTGCCGGTGGCGAAATCGCTGATTTCCAGCGTGGATGATTCCATATTACCTTGGATCTGACCGTGACTCCCCATAACATTGATGATACGCTCACAATGCTCGGTAAAGGCACACATCGTCATGGCGGCACTGACGCCGTTTTCATACAGCAGATTTACGACCTGATTGTCCACCACATCGTTATCGCACTGGTAGACACACCGGCCATACGGCCCGCGCTGTAAAGCGTTCAACACGGCCTCGTGTGAAGGATCAAGGCTGACCACGGAAACAAAGCCGTCAGACACAGCCCTCGGGTGCTCCAAATAGAACCGGGGCGCATAGTAAGGGCAGTCGTCCCGATGCGTACACCCGTCCAGACAGTATGGCGGCGCACCTGACGGCTTGTGCGCGGCGTTGAAGTGCGCAAGGGAACCGAAGCTGCTGACCGCCTTGCATGAGCTTCCGATCAGCCATGTCAGAATATCTGTGTCGTGGCAGCACTTTGCCAAAATCATCGGGCAGCTGTCCTCGCTGCGATTCCAGTTCCCACGTACAAAGCTGTGCGCCATATGCCAATAGCCGACGCTTTCGATATGCTGAATGGATACGAGTTGGCCGATTGCGCCGCTTTCAATCAACTCCTTGAGCTTCACAAAAAAGGGGGAATAGCGCAGTACGTGACAGATGGAAAGCATCCGGCCTGTCTGCCGCGCCTTTTCGCCCATTGCGATGAGCTCCGCACGGTCATAGCTCATCGGCTTTTCACAAAGCACATCATAGCCCTTGTCCAAGGCTTGCAGAACCGGCTCGTAGTGCATCCGGTCCTGCGTGCAGACAAATACACAGTCGGCGAACTTCTCGCACCCAAGAGCGCCCTCCCAGCTTTCAAAGCAGTGGCTTTCAGGAATGCCGTGATCCGCAGCGAACGCGGCACGCCGATCTGCACGCGGCTCGGCCACGCCGACAATTTTTAATTCATTTGGGAAATTCAGCGCATAGGCAGCATACACATTTGCTCCCCGCTGACCAGCTCCCAGCACTATTGCGGTAATTGGTTTCATAGGCGACTCTCCTCATATTTAATTTCCAGCACGGTGTCAATCGGATCGGGCAGCAGATAGGTGAAGTGCGGGATCGTGCCGAGTGTGACAAACGCAAGGTTTTCATAAGCGTTTGTAATCCAGCTCTCCCCCCGCAGCACCTCACTGCCGTCCGCAAGACGCCGCACCGAGTTGACCCGCTCTGGGGCAAGGCCGGTCAAAGCCAGCGGACCGATGGGGTTGTCCAGAATATGCGCATAGATGTGACCATCCTTTTTTGTGTACCAGCCCCAGTCCGGCTTTGGAAGTTCGGCACTGCCGCAACCGTAGACGCTGTCGCCGTTGACTGCCAGCCACGCGCCAATCTCCTCCAGCAGCCGACAGCTTTCGGCATTGAATCTGCCATTAGCGTCCGGCCCGACATTAAGGATCATATTGCCGCCCTTGCTGACACACTCAACCAGCTTTCGGATGAGCATGGAAGCCGGCTTGTAGTCTGTATCATAGGGGTTGTAGCCCCAATTATTGTTCATGGTCGTGCATAGCTCCCAAGGAACGCGCTCACCCCTGACATTACGAATGCCCTCTGGCGGCAGGATCTGCTCTGGGCTGACGAAATCGCCGCTGTAATACGCCGGATGCTCCGTGACAAGACTGCCAAACCCTTCGCCGCTTGTTTCCAATCGATTGTCAATGACAACATCGGGCTGATGGCGGCGAACCATTTGTATTAACTCTGTGGCCTTCCACGCCTCGCCACGTAGCTCGTCATACGCATAATCGAACCAAAGGATGTCGATCTTGCCGTAATTGGTGACCAACTCCTCGATCTGCCCGTGCATATAGGCAAGGTAGCGGTCAAAGTCGATTTTCTCATCCTGATAAGCCGGATTACCGCGCATTGGATGATTCAGGTCGCTGAACTTCGGGAAATTTGGATGATGCCAGTCAATCAGAGAATAGTAGAGACCAACACGGAGCCCTTCGGCACGAACAGCATCCACAAATTCACGCACCAAATCGCGTCCGCAGGGTGCATTCGTGCTCTTGTATTCGGTCAGGCGGGAGTCAAACAGGCAAAAGCCGTCATGGTGTTTTGCGGTTAGTACCACATACTTCATCCCAGCTCGCTTTGCACGCCGAGCCCAGTCCTTCGGGTCATAAGCGTTTGCCGTAAACTCCTGCATATAGCGCTCATACTGCTCTGCGGGAATTCGAGCCTCGCTCATATACCATTCGCCGCGACCGGGGATCGCATAAAGCCCCCAATGCAGAAACATTCCAAACCGGGCGGACTGAAACCACTGTGTCCGTTTTTCTCTTTCTGTCATATTGACTATCCTTTCACTGCTCCTGCCGTCAGCGATTTAACGAAAGTCTCTGACAACAGGCAGAAAATAATGATGGTGGGAAGAACAATTAAGATGATCGCCGAGAACATGCCGTTCAGGTTTTTGGAATAGGCCGTTGTAAACTGTCCAAGTAATGCGGGAAGCGTCATGTTTTCCTTCGACTTGAGCAGAATGGATGCAAAGTAATATTCGTTCCAGTTATTCAGAAACGCCATAATAGCCGCCGTTGCAAGCCCTGGCTTTGCAATGGGGACGATGATTCTGAAATACGTGCCGATATAGCCGCAGCCGTCCATCATAGCGGCTTCCTCCATCTCCTTCGGGATGGTAAGAAAATAGCTGCGAAGAATAAAGAAGGTCACAGCAATACCAAGGCTGGAGTACACAAAAATGATTCCCGTCAATGTGTCCTTGAGCCCAAGATCAGATAGGAGACGATAGATAGGAAAGCTGATGGAAATTGAGGGGATGAATAAGGTGGAAGCAAACATCAGCGTAACGAGGTTTTTCCCTTTGAAGGAGATCCTTGCGGACACATAAGCCGCAAGAGAAACCACAAAGACGCTGATTACCGTAGATATTACCGTAACGATCAGGCTGTTCAGAAAATACTGACCGATATTGAGCTTTGTGAATATAGTGATGTATCCGTCAAAGACCCATTCATCAGGAAGGCCCAAGCCGCCGGGTGTCCGCTTAAAAGAATTCAGGAAGACCCAGAGAATTGGATATAGGGAAATCATCAACACAAAGGCCATTAAGAGATACCGTAGCAGTTTTGCGGGAAGTGAAAATGCGTTATCCTGTTTCATGATCAAGGCCCCCTTTAATCCGATGTATCCGAACGGAACGCACGGTTGATAAGGCAGACGATCAGAATTCCGAGTATGAACTGGATCACACCTGCGGTATTACCACGCGCAAAATTCAACTTTGTACTGCCGAGAGAGGTTTTGTAGATATAATAGCTCAGTGAATAGGTAGCGTTATCGGGCCCACCAGAGGTGATGAGTGCGATCTCATTGTAAAGAAGCAAGCCGTAATTTGCTGCCATTACCGAAATCGTTCCAATCATCGGGCGAAGCAAAGGCAACGTAATGTGCCGGTCGATTTGCCATTCAGACGCACCTTCGATGCGGGCAGCCTCATAAATTCCGGGGTCAATGGAGAATATCTGCGTCAGAAGCAAAAGACAGTTTGCGCCGCCGAAGAGAATGAAGGTAAAGGTAATCCCCCAGAAGGCATAGGTTGGATTTGATAAAACACTTACATCCGATCCGGGCCAGATCCTGTTGCACAATTCTGTAACAATGCCGCGTGCCGGGCTGTAGAGATTTAGGAAAATAAGGCCGATGGCGGCAGTGGAAATGATATTTGGAATCAGGAACATATTGCGCGTGAATCGCCAACCACGCATTTTTTTGGACAAGGTCAACGCAACAAGGATCGTAAACGGAACCTGGATCAGCAGTGTCAATGCGACCCACTTTAGAGAGTTGGCCAGCGCCATCTTAAAGTTTGCGTCATAACGAAACAGCTTTATATAATTATCAAAGAAATGTCCCCAGCCCAGAAACTCTGGAGCTGTGAAGTTTTCATAGTTCCACGAACAGAAGGATGTCAAGAATATCGTGATCAGGGGATATGCATAGACAACTAAAAATAAAGCCGTACAAGGGGCAAGGAAGGCCAGAATAAACCCTCGCTTTCTATACGTTCTCGCCCCTGAGAAAACGTCACTGATCTTAGCTCCCGCCTTCATGATGTATTATCCTTTCTCCGCTTTCTAAAAAGAGAAGGGGACATGCCGCCCCCTTCTCTCGTAACCATTTACAATCAGCTCGCTGCGATGACAGCATCAAGCTCGCTCACTACATTGTCTACTGTCTTCGAGCCATCCTTCAAGCCGGCATACTTGGCCTGAATTTCGCCTTCGAAGTCACCAAACTGGTTGCCGAGACCAAGGGCCTGATAGTCAGCCTCCATGCACAGCTGGCACGCAGAAACCAGAAGCTTTGCTTCGGGAGCATCGACCTTGTCGATCAGTGTCATATAGTTTACCTTGGTGTTGGGAGCCATGCCGATACCATAAGAGATGATCTTGTTTGCGATTTCTTCACTCGTCATGTACTTGATGAACTCAATGCAGGCCGCCGTCTGCGCCTCGGTCAGACCGCTTGAAACGACAAGGCCTGTGCCGCCAGACATGAGAGATGCGCGCTTGCCGGACTCATTTGTCGGGAAGTTGGCGGGCTTGATGTTCTCCGCACCGGCCATGCAGCCCACACTTCCGCCAGCATCCCAAACGCCGTTAAAGAGCATTGCCGTCTTGCCATCAAAGAAATCGGTGCGATACTGCTCGTCGTCGTCACCGCCGGGGCCGAAGTTAGCGGAGTCGATCTGCTGGAGAACCTTTTCCTGCATGAAAGTCATGACCTCGCGGAAGGCAGGGTCATCAAAGGACATAACATCCGCGCCCTTCGCATAGAAAGCGCGAGTAGCGGCATCTGCCTGGAAGCGGCCTGCGGTCAGAATGTTGGTGGGCCAGCCGGCGTTCAATCCGAACGGAGTGATACCAGCGTCAACCAGCAGCTTAACCGCATCTTCAAAGTCCGCCCAAGTATTCCATTCGGCAGGAACCTTTGCACCGGCCTGCTTAAACAGTGCCTCGTTGTACCAGAAACCGACAGCTTCGATCTGCTCACGGACGGAATAGATCTTGCCGTCTGCAGTCAAGTTCTGATCATAGCAGACACCGGCACCAGCCTTGAAATTGGCATCCGCATCAAGGTAGGGCTTCAAGTCAAGGATCAGACCAGCGGCACTTGCGACGGGCACGATGTCCCAACCGCCAAAGTCGGCAATATCATAGAATTTGCCGCCGCTGATGTCGTTGAGCGCCGTATTGTAGATGCCCTCTGCGCCGGACTCATCAGGAACTGCAACAAAGGTGAATTCATCCTTGTGCATATCCGCAAAATCCTGATAAATCTGCCTCATCTGTGCGGCAGCAGGCCACTCGGACTCATCGTGATAGTAACCGTGGACAAAAGTGATAGTGGCCTTCTCGGGATCTTTTTCCTTATCGTCCCCAGGTTTCTCCGTCTTGCCGCATCCGGCAAGTGTGCCGAGAATCAGAAGAAGTGTCAGAAGAAGTGCAAGTATCTTTTTCATAGTCCATTCCTCCATTTTGATATTGATGGTTAATAGATGTAGCTGAATAGACCCTTAGGTCTTATTAAGCACCTTCAGTTTATCTGATAGTGAGGCAGGATACCATAAAACTTTTTGCCGAAATATTGAGTTCTACACACCTAATCAAAAGAATGGCGCCGAAAAATTGTGTGGTTTGCACAATTTCTCGGCGCCATTCAGCGGTTGAGATGTAATATACTGATGTTATTGTGTTTTTTTAACCTTTTGGCGTGCCCCTAATCAGAATCTGTTATGATAGCTACAATAGATTGCTGCACGGACTTGTCTCGCAGCAGTTCCTCCAGCCTTTGTTCAAGATTGGCAAAGGACTTGACTGGAAGGACGGAATATAGCGTCAGTATTTGCTGATCTGCCTTCTGGCAGACTTGTACGGCATCTGCCAGGATAGGCACTCTTTCACGAATCCATGCGTCTTCAATCTTTGGGTTACTTGGCGCCTGATGCGTCTTTGTAACCATCTGCTCCTGAACATCTTCACTAAGCATGTATTTCAGAAAGCGCACACAAGCATCAATCTGCTTTGGAGAACCAACATTACTAATGACGTAGCCGGTAGCGGGGTTGGCGTAGGAGATTGTTTCTCCTTGTCTTCCGGGGAACGCAGCGTAGCGGATTTCCTGCTGTGTCGTTGTTTCTACAAGGTCCGTATTGGCCCAGACGCCATCAATATAGATCGCACTTTCCCCATTGAAGAAGTTCTGCCTGATGTCCAGAGCTGTCCCGCCCTGTGTATCGTAGGAAAGTGCGCGGATCAGTTCTGATACTGCGATTTCCGCATCCTCTCTGTCACACGTAGCGGTTTCTTTCTGCATGAAGGCCAAAGAATTCTCCGACACGGCGGCCAGCCGTGCCCCCAAAAAGAACTCCATTTGACTCACCTGCAGCTGAATTGGCACCGCGCCTGTCTGCGGGGAGATCTCCGCTAACGCATCGCATGCAGCCCAGAATTCCTCCCATGTCTTTGGGAGAATTACGCTCCCTTCCGGCGTTCCTGTGTCTGTGATCCCCGCCTGTTTGAATAGCGAGGCGTTATACCAGTATCCGATGTATTCCACTGCATCCGGAAGCGTGTAAAGCGCACCGTCCGGCTCCTGAAGTGCCTCCAGAATCTGCGGACTTATGTTCGATGCAAATGCCGCATCCTCCTGTAGATATGGCATCAGATCCAAGGCTACGCCCTTCTTCTTTGCACTTGAAACATACTGCACATTCCCGTTGGTGCTGATGATGTTCGGCGTTTTATCCACCGCAAGCATATCCGCAGCCTTTTCCATAACAATCCCCAAATCTGGCGATGTGTCATAGGCGATATGAATATCAGGGTTTGCTTTCTCAAAAGCCGAAAACAGCTCGCGCATTCCAATATGATCGGCGCTGCTCCCACCCCAACCATGCATAAAGCTGATAGATACCGTTTCCTTCTCCGGTTCAGCAGAGCAACCAGGCAATATCAGAAAAACACAGAGCACTGTAAGGCACATCAAAAGCACTTTTTTCATGGATGATCAGCTCCTTGTCCAAAGTTTCTTTTACTGTTATAATAACAGTAGACACACCAAAAAAGCAAGTGAAGGGGGTATTTTTCATGCGGGATCTATACGAGAAGTGGATACGCACCCCTTCGCTGCGGGGCCAATTGATTTGGTTGAATGTTAGTTCCGTTCTGGTAACGCTGCTGATCAGTCTGCTGATTTTGGTGCTGCTGGTCATCAATGTCATGGGGTCCTTTGTGAATCGGGAGGCCCAGTTTGCCATGCGCGCAGTGAGCCAAAGCCTTTCCACAAAGACGCAAATGTTGGAGGATATGCTGCTTCGGATATGCAAGAGTACTGCAATGGCGGAAGCGGGTTCAGAAAGCAGAAGTGAGCAATTCCGAAACCTGATTGACATTTATTCGGACAAAAACATCGTTGCCCCCGGCCTCCCCTTTGTGGAGATGGTATACTTCATAGATCGGGAGATGAACTTCGATGTTGTGTCTTACCACGAGCTTCGCGTAAGTGAACAGGCTCGGCTGGATGAAGATAACTTGATGAGATATTATGCCTTTCAGGAAAGCGGAAAGGATGTTCAGTGTACGGCAGAAGACCCCTATATCCACATTATTTATACTGCCTACGACAGGTGGACGGATCCCATTGGCACTGTGATTTTCGTGGTCAACCAGTCGGCTGTTACATCGATAATGAGTAAAATCTCTGATTACCGGGATGCTTTTTGGTATTTGTTTGATAAGGACGGAAATACGGTTTTTTCAGAAAGCACACTTAACCTTCGCCCCGAAGAGCAATCCTCACTGTTTGATGCCAGCCATGATTCCACCTATGTCCGCAAAATCGGAAACAGCAGCTACCTTCTATTCAGCGAAACACCGGGCATGGGGCTGCTCTGTACCATCGGCGTACCCTCGATACAGATACTGCGGTTGCTTTATCAGGTAGCTGCGCCCTATCTCATCGGCTGTGCTATCCTTCTGCTTATTGTTGCTGGTATCATGTTTTTCGCTGTTATGCGGCGATTGCAGCCGCTTCAGGAAATGACGCTTCAGCTTCAACAGGTTGCACAGCAGAATTTCCGCGTTAAGCTCCCGCAGTACGACTGCCAGGAATTTTCCACCATGAGTCAGGCGTTCAATTCAATGACAGAAACCATTGATCATCTGATCAATGATGTTTACGAAAAGAAGCTTATTGCAATGGATAGCGAACTTCGTTATCTCCAAAGCCAAGTAAACCCCCATTTCATGTATAATGTTCTGTGCAGCATCGCGCTTGCCGCACAGATGGAGGGAAACGCAACCACGCAAAAAATGGCCACCAATTTTGCGGGGCTCACTCAGGCACGGCTCTCTAACGGTGGGGATCTCAAAGTGACAATAGCACAGGAACTGCAATATGCGAAATTCTACATTGAACTGCAGCAGATGCGCTTTGGTGAAAAGATATCCTACCACGTTACTGTTTCGGATGATTCACTGCTCTATTGCCTCATCCCAAAACTCACAATCGAGATGCTGGTAGAGAATGCGGTCGGACATGGAATAGAGCCAAAGGAAGGTATCGGAACAGTACAGGTATCTATTGGCTGTGCAGCCCCCGAAACCTTGAAAATTGTGATTGCGGACGATGGCGTTGGCTTTGAAGGAAAGAATGGAGAAATACCTCTACCCCTCGACCTACCTGCCGCGGGAAATCGGCACAATCGTATCGCGCTAAATACAGTGTACAAAATGCTGCACCACCTGTATGGCTCTAAATACGGAATCCACATATCCAGTTTTGAGAATGTCGGGACGACGGTCACCATTCTGCTTCCAAAGGAGGACAGCCGCAATGTACAGAATTCTGATAGCGGACGACGAGATCTTGATGCGAAAGGGCCTTTGCACATTGATTGATTGGCAGAAGCTCGACTGTCAAATTGTCGGAACTGCCGAGAATGGCTTGCAGGCAAAGCAGGCCGTGATTGACTTGCAGCCGGATATTCTGATAGCCGACATCAAAATGCCGGTTCTTGACGGGTTGGAGCTTGCACAGTGGATACATACCTCACAGCTACAGGTTCAAATCATTCTGCTGACAGCCTTTGCGGATTTTTCTTACGCCCAGCAAGCTATTCAGTATGGCGTTAGCGATTATATTACTAAAACCGGGAACATGGATGAGATCGTTGATGCCGTTGAACGCTGTAAACAGAAATTGAATCGGCAAAGAGCCTTCAATCTTGATATGGAAAGCCGGATCACATCTGTGTTTAATGCCATTATGACCGGAAGCCTGCATCGGGAAGGCGAAATACAGAAACAGGCCGACCTGCTGGGACTTGCTACTGCCGGCTATGCCGTTGCAATTGTTGATCTGACTGATGTTGAAGATAAAGCGAATCCTGCCGCCGTGCGCACAGGGCTTGAAAAGCTGTTTTATAGTTTACTGCCAAAGGATTGCCTGTTTATCTCTCCCCAAGGAAAGCATGAACTTCATCTTGTTTTCGTAAAGTGCTCTGACATCCAGCTTCGCAATTTTTGCTTTGGTTGCATCTCTACCGCAAAAAATCTGCTTGATAGTATTCTGTATCTTGGTGTCAGCGAAAATGATACAGCTTTGCAGAAGCTGTCCGATGCGCTGGTTCAGGCGAGACTTGCGCTGCAGGACCGATTTTACGATCAGCAGGAACTGCATTTTTTCCGCCGCACACAAAGCAAAAGAACTCCGACTCATACCAATCACTTCACATCACTCGCCAAGGCCCTTCGAAGCGCCGACTTGCCGCAGGCTGAAATCGCTCTGGAAGGCATATTTGATGTTCAGAGACATCAACACCCTCCGGAAGCTCAGGTCAAGGATACGGCCCTTATGGTTTTGCATACCTGCCGCAGTGCCCTTGAGGAATTTGGCGCAGATCTGGAGGTAGTTGAGCTGGACAGGTCTGAATGGAAGACCCACCTTCAGCGGATGCATTTCCATCAGGAGTGTATCCAGCATCAGCGCCAGCTCGTGCAGGCTGTCTGCCGATATATCGCAGAGATCTCTGCAGAAGGCGGGAATCTCTTGTTGGATGTCCAAAACTTCATCGATTTGCACTTCTGTGAGCCATTGACATTGGGCATGGTAGCAGCTGCTGTGCATGTAAGCCCTGGCTATCTCAGCCGGTTTTTCCGTCAGAAAACAGGAAAGACCGTCATGGACACGATCACAGGTAAAAAAATCGAGTATGCCTGCCAGTTGCTTGAAGAAGGACATTTGAAAATATTTGAGGTGGCATACCAGGTTGGATTTGAAGACACCACCTATTTCAGCCATGTGTTCAAGAAATATACAGGAGCATCTGCGAAGGAATTTCGGGCACAAGCCCACCGCCGTCGAAGCTCGTCCGGGGGATAATCGACATAATGCGATCAGAGAAGATAAATGTCCGGTTTTCGCTTGTGGTAGAAGTAGCTTGTTCTTTCTCTGTCTTAATCTCTGATAGAGTGGGCTGTTCTGGTGGGTTCATATTGAACCCCTCCTCGGTCCAGCAAATAGATATGATCCTCCCTTGGCGGAGCGATACAGTCTTTCCCTTTATTCGGGTAAAGTGGTTGGTATCATATTTTGATACCAACCACTTTCGTTCTATTTGAGCGTATAGAGATTGGAGGTATTGCTCCCATTGGGGCGATACCGGGGCAGCTTGGCAAGATAGCCGTGCTGCTCCAGATCCGCCAGTGCCCGCTTGACGGTGCTGCGGGAGAGATTCATATCCCTCGCAATCGTCTTGATCCCCGGCCAGCAGCTTCCTGCGCTATTGGATCGGTCCTTGAGATACATATAAACGGATACAGCCCTGGGCGGCAGGCGCGTGTCGGCATAAATGCTGTCAAAGTAGCTCACCGATTCACCTCCTGCCGGGGAAGGTTATACGGGGTACGCTTGTGCGGCATACGGTCATAGTCGATGTCCTCCGCCACCACCATCTCCTGCACGGGCGCGTCGTGGAGCTGCCCCTCGCCCTTAACGGAGCGGGTGGTCTTCTGCTCCGTCAGCTTGGGCGGATACTTCCGAACGATGGCGCGGGTCAGCGCATTCTGGTCGGCATAAAAGACCTTTCTGGTTGCCTGCTCCTCCACGCGGTATTCCTCCTCGAAGGTGATGCCCCATTCGAGGAACAGGCGCAGGCGGGTACGCATGGGGTGGCATCCGGTCTTCTGCACGATGAAGCTGCCCTTGGGGATGGACTTGAGCTCATCTGCCGTCAGCAGGGGGCGCTCCATCATCTGCAGGCTCTGGCTGGGATCGTTTTTCCCGCGGCTCACGGAGCCGGAGAGCACCGTGCGGCTGCCGAGGGCTTTGGAGAAGGCATCCGCCGCCTCGCTGTTAGGCGCAAAGCCGCCGCAGATCACATCCTGGCAGTTGTCCATCAGGATGGAGGCGCCTTCTTTTCCGTAGTTCTTTACAAGCTGATCCACTGACTGGATGATGGGGACCAGCGTCAGACGGCGAGAGCGTCCAGCACTGAAAAGCGGCAAAATATCAAAGGGCGGCATGGTACCCAGCTCGTCACAAAAGAGAATAACACGATTTTTCAATTTGCCGCCGTTCTCATCTGCTACCGCGAACAGCTCACGGGAGAGGTTCTGGATCATCAAGCCCGCCATGAAGTTCTTCGTCTGATCCTCCTCCGGCAGGATGAGGAAGATGGCGGATTTTTCCGCCGCAAACATTTCGGCGTCAATGGCACTGTCGAAGCACAGGATCTGCTCCAACTCACTATCGAGGAACGAGTTGAGCCGGGACAGCACCGTGGACATGACTGATGCCATCGCCTGCTCAGAGCTGTTGAGTGCGGCGCCTGCCAGCCAGCGTGCTTTGTGCTCGGACGGCAGCTTGTCCATGAGCAGCTGGAAGCGGGAGCGTCCCCGCGCACCACGCGCCGGCTCCAGCAGATCCTGCACAAGCTTGAATACCGACACGATGTGCCGCCGCTCCTCCGGGTGCTCCTCATCCGGCGGCAGAAACTCTGCAAGCAGCAAGATCGTGGAAGACAGCAAGCCCTCCGCCGCATCGTAGAAGAAGGCGTTCTGCCCGTGGTCTGTGTTTCCCTCCGGGCTGACGATGGACTTGGCGAGGATCTTGGCGTACTTTTCGGCTTTGGCGCGGGCAGCGAGGTTGTCCGGTTGTTTTCTGGCGATGTCCATATAGCGGTTGATGAGCGTCAGCAGGTTGTTGCCGTCCGAGCGGGTGGGATTACGCAGATCGATGACGGAGATATGCTTATAGCCGTAATACTTTTTGGCAATAGAGCCGTAGTTGCGGGCGAGATCACCCTTGGTATCCAGAGCCAGAAAGCTGACACCTGATGCGCAGGCGTACTCTAAGTTGGGATAGAGGAAAAACGCCGTCTTGCCTGCGCCGGAGGCGGCGATCATCAGGCAATGGATGTCATCGCTGTCCACCAGCGCGGTCAGTTCATCTTTTTTGCCCTTGCAGCCCAGCACCAGCCCCTGGTCTGTGGGAAGGTTTACTCCCTTGCGCCAGTCTATGACCTTGAACGGCACATGGGTATAGGTCTGACGGATCTCCTTATCGGTCGCCCAACGCGCCGTGCCGTGCTGTCCGTCACCCACGGTGCGGGACTTGATGCCGCTGAGTGTATAGTGGTAGGACAGCATGGAGAGTCCCCCAATGATGGCGAACATCCCCAGCCCTGCCGCGACCAATATCCCGATGTTGGAGCTTTTGATCGTGTCCCACATTGTCAGCAGAAGGTTTGGCATAGCTCGCTCCTTTCCATTTTGTTTTCCTGTTCTGCCTTGAGATCGTCGTTCCAGTCCTTTTGCTGCGGTACGAGACGCTCTGCGGAGATACCACGCTCCTCCAGCAGCTTCGCCATGCGCGCACTGGCGGCATGACCGGCAGCGTCATTGTCCAGACAGAGGTACACTTGCCGGAGCTGGGGGAGCTGCCGCAGCATCTCCAGCACGGGGATGGAGGATGTCCCGCAGCAGGCCACATAGTTATGCTCCTGCCACCCCTCCGTGAAAAGGGAGAGGTAAGAGAGCAGGTCAATAGGGGCCTCAAAGACATAGAGCGTGTCATCACCGCCAAGATAGTGAAAGCTGTGCTTCGGGTCGCTGCCCTCAATGTTGCCGCGATAGCTTTGCCCCATGGTATACAGCCCGCGCTTATGCCCGTGACGGGGAACGCCGTGTTCATCGAATCCGACGAACACGGCGTTGTGGTATTCCTTTGTCCTGTCCTTGGAGTTTTCACAACTTTCGTAGATGAGCTTCTTGCGCACGAAGGCATTGAGTATCTCGCGGTCGATGCAACGCTTTTGCAGCAGGTAGGCATACACACGGCGCATGGACTCGCTCTGCGGCGGCAGCACGAAGGGCTTTGCAGGCGCCGGCTCCTTCTCCCTTGCCGCAGGGTAGCTCCCGCCCAGATCATCGCCGAGGAGCAGGGACATGGCGTCCGGGTAGCTGAGTCCATAGAACTGCTTGACGAAGCTGATGGCTCTGCCGCCCTGCTCGGTGGCGTGATCGAACCACTCGCAGCCGCGGATGGTGATGCTGTGGTCACTGGCAAGGCGTTTGTCCCTGCCGGAGGTAATGAGCTTTTCTCCTCGGCAGCGGAGGAACTCCTCCAAGTCCACCGACGCGGCTCGTTCTTTTTGCTCGGTTGTAAACGGAATGTACTTTGACATAGTCCCTCCCTTATTGTGTCTGTTGCGTCAGTCCGCGATCCTCATGGTCATCCGCCTTGTGTCCCATCGCCATGCGCTTCTCCTGCAATCTGCGGCGACGCTTCTTGTCGATCTGCATCCCTGCATAGATGGCAGGCTGGGCGGCGTTCTCACGGAATATGCGACTCATCTGATGGAGCATCCGAAGGATAGCGGTTCCCACCGCCGCACCGGAGAAGTCCTTCTGATGGTCAATGAAATACTGCGCGTAGGTGTTGCCTTGAGCCGCCGCCTGTACAAGATAGCGCAGAGCTTCCTCACGGTCTGCTTGCACCTCTTGCCCCAGCAAATAGAGCTTTCCCAGCGTGTATTGGGCAAACTGATTGCCCTGGGCAGCAGAGTCCTTCAGAAGTTTAATGGCGGCAACTGCATCCCTCGGCACCCCCTCCGCGCCGGTGAGCAGCAGCTTGCCGAGCCGGTATTGCGCGTATGGATCGTTCTGATCCGCTGCCTGCCGCAGCCAGTGAATGGCCTGCGGGATCTGCCCCTGCTCCAGCAGCAGTTTGCCCAGCGCGTATGCGGAGCAAGGATTACCGGCCTCTGCCGATTTTTGAAACCACTCTGCCGCCGCTTTTCGGTCAATCGATATGCCAAGCCCGTCCTGATATGCCTTTCCCAGCTGGTGTGCCGCGATGGTATAGCCCTCCTCCCACAGACGGTGGAGTGTGACCAATGCCATTGACTTCTCGCTGGGATCTGCGTCCGCAGCATCTAATATGCTTTTTGCTCTGCGGTAAAACCGAGCCCGCTGATGGATCATCCGCTCCGCACTTGGATCTGGAGGAACAGGCGGTTCTTCCGGCTCCGGCTCATCCGATATGGCATCATCCTCAAAGGTGAAGTGCATCTCCGAAAGCCGGAGCGTTTCCCGGATGACCATGTTGCGCACGGTCTTGAACTCCTTTTGCTGCGACAGCGGTACTCGCTGCGGCGGTGTCTGATTATAGTCAATGCAAAGCTGCTCTCGGAGATCCTGCCATAGAGCATAGGCGGATGACACCCGTTCGTCCTTTGCCAGTTCATCCACGATCTCATCCACGATGCGTTTGACACGAGGCGGCAGATAACCGTAGACCTTTTTGCCGCTGACCTCCCGAAGCCGCTGGGCGAGATCCGTCACCAAAAGCTCCAGCTTATCGCTTTGCAGAGTACCGGCAGCCATCTGCCCGATGAGCGTTGCCATCCGTGCTTCCGCCTCCTGCCGGAGCAGGCCGCGCTGTTCATCCTTCTGCTCATAGATGTGCAGGCGGTCGTTCCGGTAGATCGTGCTGACCAGCGCGGACTTGATGCTGCGGATACCTTGCCGGGAGAGGTAGCCCTCCTTCGGATCGGTTGAGAAGAGCACCATGTGAACATGGATGTGCTTCTCCTTTTCGTGCATAGCTGCGTACCAACGAAGGCGGTCCGGGTGGATCTTATAGCCCTTGGCGATGTCCGTGATAGATGCGTTGATGAGGTCCTGCCAGTTTTTAATATCTGTGTACCCCAGACGCTCCGCATTCTCACGGGAGAGGGAGATGATAGGTGTCCACACATTCCCTGTGTGCTGCGCCACCTCTGCCACGGCATTCTCCAGCGACGGGACCTTCCCGTTGGCGTCCCACAAGCCGTGTTCGCCCAACGCTTTTACGCCGGGGCGGTTTGCGACATAGTCAAGATAGTTTTCACGGCTATCCATCGGCTCAATGAAGTCCTCGTGGATCTGCGCGATGAGCGCAAAGGCAGTCTGCCGGTTAGGTGTGTTTGCATACCCCTCATGCTCCGGCAGTTCCCTTGCCTCCGGGAAGCTGCGGAGCAGACGATGGATGTACTGCTGCTGTTTTTTCGTGGCAGGAAGGTTGGAATTGTCATCCTTGAGAAGCTGCACACCTTCACGGGTGGCGAAGTAGCGGGTGCGATGGGCCAGCCGAGCGGCATCTCTGCCGCCCTTCATGTAGGGAGAGATAAATATCAATCTCGCCATGTGTCATCCGGCAGCTGCCGTTGGACATCCTGGGCATCCTCGAACCTGATCTGACCATTGGTGCGCTTTACCTCGTCCACCACATACCCGCGCAGGGCGCGGCGATCCTCCAGCGTATCCCGGAAGTGGGCGGCGATGGTGTGCGCCATGATGCCCTGCTCCACCGCGCACTTGAAGAGAATGCCGTTGGTGCGGTTGGTGCTGTCCGCGATGATCCCGCGCAGCGTTGCCACCAGCGCGTCCGAGAGATACTCGGAGGTGTCCTCCGTTCCCAGATAGCCCATGTAAAAACGGACCGCCTTTTCAATGAATTCGCTGCGGCTCCTGCAGTTCGCCTCCTCCAGCCATGCGTCCATGCGTCGAATGACGCTGGGCCGCAGCCAGATCGTGGTGCATTTCTTATTGTCCTCCATTTTTCCTCCTTCCTTCCGCTGCCATCGGTCAAAAACGCCGGAAAGCCCTGCAAACGCTGCACTCCTCCTGCGGACCGACATCGGTTCATCTTGACAGAGCCTCAAACCGACATTGGTTTGTGACCTGTGAAAAAGCCCCGCACTGCGGGGCTTTGTGGGCAGCCCGCGGTCGTTTTCGACTGCGGGCGTTTATCTTGTGCTTTTATCGAACAGGCAGGTTCCCAGCACAGTTCCCCATAGGCGGGGCGAAAGCGGGGGCAAACAGCGCCGATGCCTGTCCGGGGTACAGGGATGCCACCCTCGCCCCCAAAGCCGCACACAGCGGCTCACAGGGCGGACACGGTGGTTACATCTGCATCTCCGGTGCCTGCATCTGCTCCTCGCGGAACTGCTGCGCGTAGACACGGAGACTCATGCCGGTCTGCTGCTGACAGAATTCCTCCATCTTCCGCATCAGCACTTCCTGCTCGGCTGCGTTGAGCGGATAGCTCCAGCTCTCCTCGGAGCCGTCACCCTTGCAGAGCGTCAGCTCCAGCGTGTCGCAGGGTCTATCCTCCGCGATGTCGTAGTTGGCATAGATGTTGAGCCAGTCATCGTTTTTGTCCGTGAGGACGAAGGTTCCGAAGGCAGCGTCCACATCAAAATCTGCGTCCACATAGAAGTTGAGATTACCGTCTTCCTCCATCATGATCTCATCACTGAAGGAAAAATTCCGCGCGGAGAGATGTCCCGCCGAGGTGATTTCCATGCCATCCAGCAGCTCCAATAGTTTGGAGAGCTGTTCATCCCCTGAAGCAAAGCGCGACCTTGTGGCATGGTAGACGGACGGGGAGACATCCCGCATCGCCCAGGTTCGCCAGCCGTCCATGATGTGAACGGCGGAGAACTCCCGCTTGTCAAAGTTTACATCGAACACGCCGCGCACCTTGCCGGTGTTCTCCATGCGTACAGCGGTCAGGGCGTCAAACTCTTTTGCTGTGATGGGTTGCCCGCCGAAAAACATTCCGATAAATTTGTCCGGCGCAGTGCCTTTCTCTGCGGCGACATAGCCGCGCAGCTTTTTGCAGGCGACCAACAGCTCCTCACCGGGCGAGGTCTTGAAGTACCACTCCTGTCCGTGCTCCGTCACATGGTAGGCGGCGTAGGTGCGGGCTGCTTCTTCCTCCGTGCGCCGCGCGGCATCCTCCGCGTAGATCTCGGCACTGATGCGTTTGTACTCACGCTCTGGGAGCTGGTTGCACAGCTCGTCCAGCACACCCTCCAGATGCTCCTGCAGGGTTTCATCCTTGAGATGCTTCTCGATGGCATCCTTCCATCGCCGGTCGATCCACAGTGTGATGTCTACATGATCCGCCATCTCAGTTGCCCTCCTTCACAGCCGCAGGCTTCGGCTCACTGCTCTGCGGCTTGGGTGCGGCGGGCTTGACCGGGCGCTTGGGCTTCACCGCCGCGGGAGCGGCCTTGCTGTCCAGATACTCCCGCAGCGGCTCCGGTACGGTTTTTTCATACAGAGCGTTCAGCGCATCCTCCAAGTGCTCCTGCACAGAGGAGTGTTCCTTGCGGAGCGAGAACTCCAGTGCGCCCAGCTTCTCATCGTCAAAGGTGACGGTGACAGTTGCTTTTTTCATGTGCGTGTCCTCCTTCTATATGCTATTTTCAGCGTTTTTGTGTTGTGGGTGGTGTAACTACCCTCGGCACGAGACAGGTGTTGTTGAAACGCTGCGCGCGCAGGGGTCATAGCGGCTTACTTGTCGCTTTCCGAGCCCTTGCAAGAGCTGCTTTTTGCGCTTCACTTGCGATCCGAGGCGGTACGATCTTTATCCATGATTTTGGAATGGTGTAGTCAACTGCCCGTCCGCTGCGGGACGCTTTGACGAGCCTGCAGTCCTCCGGCCTGTCCCGCGCCAGTGCTGCCAGCTTCTGACGCAGCATCTTGTTGTGGGTGTAAATACCGGCGGTCTTTTCTTCCTCGTTGAAGTTGATAATGGTTTCCTGCTCATAACGAGCCATGTTCATGCAACGCACCTCCGATCACAACATCTGCGGCTCCTGCGGAGCCTGCTCCATTTTCTGCTGTGGGTGGTCGGTCAGTGCATACCAGCAACCATGCTCGTCTCTTTTTAAGGACAGCACCTCCATCTCCAGAAGTTCCTGCGCCTCGACCGGCATCTGACATCCGCTGACTCCGGGATGTGCCATAGTCGCTTCGCCGTGTAAGAGCTTCTCCGTTTCGGAAGGAGTCAGATCCACAAAACCGCACGGCGTCATGAGCTGAAAGTAATCATCCGGATAGCTTGTCAGCAGTTCCTCAATAGTCTTCGGCTGTATTGCATAAACCATATCACGCACCTGCGTTTGCCGTGTCTCGTCATATAGACCTGTGAGCAGACTTTGGAAGGTCTCGCCCACATCCACAGTCTGATGCTCCATCCAAGCCTCACTCAGAAGTTCCAGTGGCTTCTCCTGCTGCAGCAGAAAAATCATCTTCTTGCGGGAAAGATTTTCTCCAAACGCCATCAGCTCGGAGTGGCAGGTCATCATGGCGGAGATCTCATCTGCAGCCTGAATCAATTCGTCACGAGAGAGCTGGTCGAGCCGGTTCATGTACCCTGCCATCTCGTTTTCTGTTTTGTTGAACAAAGCTGACCACGCTTCGCCAGATGTCAGTTGCTTTTGACTAATGATCTCACCATGAAGGAAGGCCGGTACATCGATGGTTTCCACCGTACTGAACCAAAGGTCACCGCGGTAACCAATTTTCAAAGCAGAAAACTCCTTTGCTGCGTTGATCAGTTCTTTCGGACTACCGGGCGGGACTTCCTGATCCCAGCGATACCAGTTATCCTTCGGTTGGCAGGGAGCGAGTTTAAGGAGGACATAGTCCTCCGGCACGAACTTTGGATAGCGGCAAAGCTGACCACCTACGGCATAGTAGGGTTTGCCCTCGCACATCACGGTTTGCTCCATGTACGCTTTCATTTTAGGGAGGCTCTCACAGAACCAACACTCGCTGTCCTCGAAGCGGCGGATCTGACCGTCATCCAGAATGCTGTCGAGGTTTTCCATCCTCGTCAGATGATAGACAACGGACGGTGGGGTTACTTTCACATAGGCCATGTCTCATTCCTCCTACATCTTCAGCGTGGGCATTGGACCGCCTCCGAACAGACCGTCTGCCGCCATGTCGGAAATCTCCTGTACACTCGCACCCTGCTCTGCGGACTCTGCTGCCGGTATGATCTCGTTACTCAGCAGGGTGTTGTCCGGTACATGGATGGTCTGATAGATCGTGTTCACCACTTTGGGATCGAATCGCTCGGAGATCTCTTGAAAGGCCGCGACCAGCGAGGTCGCTTCTCGCTCAAAGCCGTTTTCCACACCGTCTGCCAACTCCTCAGCGAAGGCGATCCACGCGGCAGTGGCGTGATCATCGTGTTGCGGAATCAGCTTGTCCAGCATGTCTGCATACTTCCTCTGCGGTGTTCCCACTGCCCATTGGTATTGAAAATGCTTCTGCTGATCATCATGTCCGTGAACCGCTGATTCCGATGTGGCACTGTCTAATTCTTGATTGGCGTATTGCTGCATAAACAAATTGAACAGTTCCAGCGTTCTCTGCTTTGCCTCCCGGACAGAATAGTACGGTCCGATGGTTTCGGCACATTCCATTTTGTCGTCACGCACATAACCATAATAGTGATTACAGAGGCTTCCGGGGTCGTGTGCATATCGGCGCTCCCGCTCTGTATAGATAACGACCTGAAATCGTTCATAGGTCGTGGCGGGGTCGCGTCCCTCGAAGGTGTATCGAGGTGATCCGTCAGTAAAGTCTGCGCCTTTTGTCCAGACGATTTTGTTCTTTACTTCATCTTTTGGAAATTCCATTCGTTCCTCCTCAATCATAATTGATATACGGCACCTTCAGCCAGTGCGTCCATCCTCGGCCAGCCAATTCTGTTTTAACAACACCGTACTTGGTTCCCATGGCCTCAACGACCTGACCGCCGCCGATGTAAACACCGATGTGTCCCTCATGCCAAACCGCAAGGCCGGGGATGTCCGGCATTGTGCTAATGGGTCCGGATTCTTTGGCGTTATAGTACATCTGGTTTGCGCCGATATCCGGCATCCCATGGGAACCGTAGTCGATGGTCATCGTTTCCGGGGACAGCCAGCCGTAGCCTTTGATAAGTCCAACGCAGTCGGCAGTTCTGCCGCCCAGCCAGTTGGTGCGGATGATGTCCTCATGGTTGCCAACACCGTCCGGGTATTGTGATACCTTGTAGGCAAGGAGTGACTCCGTCAGCACATTGCCATAGGTGCCCCAGACATAGCCCCAGCCGGACTCCCATGCGTGGATGGCGTAGGTCACAAGGTCGGCTGCATTTTTGTTGGCGGGATCAACAAAGGCGGAGATGTCCAGTTCTATACTTCGATCACCACCGGCGATAAAGCTGCCATCATAGCTGCCGCCGCCTGCGGTGCCGGCGATCATGGTATAGATGTGGTTGATGTTGCTCTTATCATCCTCTGTGATCGTCCGGCCCAGCTCTGCTTCGAGATTTGCATACGCCTGATGCAGCGAAACCGGAACAGCGACGGTGTATTCTTCTTCCATGCTGGTGACCGTGCCATCGTCGTTCTCGACATCGACCGTGCGGATACGGGTTTCCCAAGTGTAGAAGCATTCTACGAAGCGGCTTGCCGCCCGTGCGGACGGCGCATCCTCTCCAAAGCAGAGGGCATAAAAAACAGCCTTGACTCGGATCGGGACAAGGCTGTTTCCACCTTCCGTCCGCCCATTGACGGAGGCGACCGCCGAATCCAGAAGAGAAAACGCGGTGCGCATCTCCTCAATGTGAGAGCGGAATGCCATAGGCACCTCGGTCGAATAGCTCGTCCCATAGAAGGCTGCGGCTACCGCCTGGTTGTTGTGATCCGCACCGCCTGTGCCGATGGAGCACAGCGCGGCGATCAGGAGGATGACGGGCGAGAGAGCAGCGACCAGCCCCCAGCCGATCCCTTTACGGAGCTTCTCGTTGGAAAGGGCTGTCGCCGCGGCTCTGGCGAGCATACCTGCGGTTACTGCCATCAGCGGCCACCCGCTGTGCCAAACAGCTTTTCCTTGTATGCAGGGGCGTGTACCTCCAGCAGATACCTCTCGTTGCCGCATTTGTAAAGACACACGCCACGCTGGGGGAACTTGATGAGATTGTATTCCGCCTCATCCAGCTGGAGCATCTCCATGTAGCTGCGCTTGTCGATGGAGCCTGCGTTGAACAGGAACTGGTGAGGTGGGATGCTGAACAGCGGCTTTGTCATCTCACGGATACCCTCCTGGTCAAAATCCTCCAGATTCTGGCTTGCCAGCAGCATAGCGGATTCCTTTTTTCGAACACGCTTGAGGCAGTTTCGGATGTACTCAATGGCCGTGGGATTGGACAGCCAGATATACAGTTCGTCCAGTGCCGCCACCGTATTGCCCTCGGTCAGCAGCTTGTCCGACAGGAACGACAGAATATTGAACAGCATGGCGTTGCGGACATTTTTCGCTGCGCCCAACAGTCCTTTCACACCGAAAACGAGGAAGCGGCTGGAGGTGATGTTGGTGTGCCCATTGAAAAACTGCGCGTCCGCGCCCTTGCACATGGAGTGCAGCCCCAGCAGCACCTCACGCAGGATCTGCTCGGTGTAGAGCTGGTGAGCGGCCATGTCATAGCTTTTGTACTCCGCCTCGATCAGGTCATAGAGGTCAGAGAGGATGGGGTAGTCCTCCGAGCGCATACGGCGGAAATTGGTCCGCTCTGTGATGTCCCATTTTCCATACAGCTTGGAGAGCATAATCTCAATGGTGTCGATATGGGCATCCGAGAAATCCTTGTAGGCGCGGAAGAAGTCCTTGAGGAAGGAAATGTGCTGTGCCAGCAGGGTGCTTTTTCGGAAGGCTTCCGGTGCTGCCGTATCGTCCGGGTCGCCGCCGTCATCCCAGCATTTCGGCTCCAGCACATTGATGATGTACTTACCGGCCATAAGGTCGGCAAAGCAGCCGCCGACAGCCTCGCACATTTCCTGCTGCTCATGCTCGGCATCCAGCGTGATAATGGATTTGCCGGACTCCAACAGATTGAGGATCAGAAGCTTCATCAGATAGCTTTTGCCCTGACCGGAATTGCCGAGGATAAGGATGTTGGCGGAGGTCTTGTCCTCGTCGCGCTGGTCGAAGTCCACGAGGATGTTGCTGCCGTACTTGTCCCGTCCGACATAGAAGCCCTTTGCGTCCGTTTTGCCGCTGTAATTGAAGGGGTAGAGATTTGCTACAGAGCTTGCCGGCAGGACACGCTCGAACTGCGCTCCGAAGGCGTTGTATCCCACAGGGCTGGCACAGCAAAAGCCCTGCTGCTGGCGGAGCAGGAGCCTGTCCACATTGAGCTTGCTTCGCACCAGCTCCGTCAGCACATCGGTCTGGAGCAGCTTGAGCGTGTTATGATCCGAAGCGGTCAGCTCGATGTAAACGGCACAATGGAACAACGGCTCCTTGTTGCGGTGGCGGCTGCCCTCCATGGAGATCATGTCCTGCAGATTGCTTTCCGCCGTGATCGTCTGCTGCAGGTCATTTGTGTTGGAGCTGCCCATGCGGTTTTTGTTGGCGGCATTCTGGATGATGCGCTTTTCCTCGGCAGGTGTGAGCTGCCGGGTATAGATACGCAGGGTGATCCCGTCCTTCTCGCCCAGATGCCGCAGCAGAGCCTGCTCGTCGGTCTGGGTAGGGTATTCCCGCAGCGCCCACACGCAGCGGAAGGTGTTGCCGCAGATGAAGTGGTCGGGATTAAACTGCACCACGGAGGGTGCGATCATATCCAGAAAGGATTTGACAGGTGTGTCCTCCGTGTGCCTTGCTGTAGCTTTTTTCTTGTTTGCTGCCAAGTGATATCCCTCCTTATTCTCCGAAAAGGACCCAGCGTTCGCCGTCGTGATCCTCGTACCGCTCGGTGGTCACGTTCTGCTCAAAGTAGACTCCCAGCATCCTTTTGAGATCCTCCTCGGTGGCACGACGGACGGTGAAGCCGTTATCCTTGATGCTTTTTTCGATGCGGGAGAGGTAGCTGAACACATCGGATTCCTTTTTGCCCTGCAGCCGGACGAGGATATAGAACTCCCGGCTGGATGCCATGAGCACCTGAATACGATCCAGGTGCTTGCTGTCCTGCTCCAGCAGCTTTCGGATGACGGGCAGCTCCTCCTCGTTTGCCCGCTGGCGATAGAATGCCTTGTTGTTCTCAAAGGACTCCTTGGAATTTAACGCCAGCATCTCGATCTCCGCCATGCCCTTGACCACATTGAGCAGGGCATAGATCCTTGCGCCCACGCCGGCGTCCGGCAGAACGGAGATGTTGGTGGGCTTGATGGCAAAGAACACCAGCTCCCCCATGCGGGTGGCGATGCCATAGTCGGTAATGTCATCAATGCCCATGAGCTGCCGGGTGGACTGCTCACGGGCATCTTTCTTTTTCTGCTTTCTGCTCATGGGTCGAGCCTCCATTCGTAGTATTGTTGTTTTGTGATTAGGAAGGCAGCGGCATAGCGGATGAAGTCCAGAATGCTGGTGCCCTCATGCCGGATCGTCAGGAAGGCGAAGACTGCCGTCAGCACCAGCGGCAGGGCGATGCCGGTCTGGGTCAGCGCCAGGACAGAGAGAAGAAGTCCCACGCCGATGATGCCGATGTCCCGCAGCTCCCACAGCCACAGCGTGGCCTTTGCGGACAGGTTGTCCGGGTAAATGTACATGGCTGATTACCTCCAATGAGAATGAGGGAGGCCGCAGGTGTTCCCGCGGCCTCCTATGATGCTTGGTTACTCCGCTTCCGTCTCATCCAGCGCGTTCTCGATGAGCTGGATGAGGAACTGCTTTTGCTTGAGGTTGCGGGCTGCCAGATATTCCTTCAGCCGCTCGAAGAGTTCCGCCGGGATCTGTACCGCCAAGGTGCGCTCTGCTTTCATGCTGATCTGTCCTCCTTCGAAGTGTTCGGTGAAGATGCGCTCCACATATTCCGCCAGAGTGTTCAGCTCCAGCTGTTCTTTTTCTGCCATGATTTTTCCGTGGAGATCGGTGGAAATCATGGCGCAGAGGTTCTTTTTTCCCTCCATCGGTTCTGCTCCTTTCCTCGATTTTGCAAGCCAAGCATACCGGAAGAAGGCGCGGAAAGCTATTCACCAAGTCTAACGAAGAAGCATGGCAAAACAGAAGCGATACCACCAAAGCGGCTACGCCGTCCGCAGCCAACAGGCAAGGGAATGAAAAGATCAGCCGCCCTGCGATTCGCAAAGCGGCTGATCCATTGCTCTTACGCTGTATTTGCATCACAGCTCCATTTTCGGTGCGTAATCTGCGGCAACTTCTTCTCGGACATCGTCCTCGGTGGTATCGAGCTGCTGTGGCGTCTGCGTCATCGCAAGCTCCTGCAGATGACCGATCCGGCGCTGCACGCTTTCCGTGATCGCATGGATACGTCCCTCATCGATATAGTCGGCAGCTTCCTCGCAAGACAGTACGCTGGAGATCAGCTCGTCTACATCGGAGAGGCGATCAAAGTCGATCCAATCAAAATCGGTCACCAGCTTCAGCTGCTCGGCGTGGTGGTTTTTGAAGGGCTTGCAGACCACATCCTTTTCCGAGCGCATCTGACCAGGCATCTTATCATAGCCAAGGGAGGAGCCGCTGTCATAGATCGGAGCCATACCGAGCCATTCCAGCGTTTCCGCGTTTCGCAGTGCCCCAAAGTTATTGAAGTGGCGATCCTCGTTTGCGATGATATAGTCCAGCACCAGCATCCGGTCTAAAAACGGCGTAATGTTCCCGATGCCGAGCAGCTCGCAGCACTCCAATAGATGCAGGTATCGGGAGGTACTGTTCTTCTGCTTTTTCGCCTGCAGCAGCCTCCACGCCGGGATCAACTCCGTATTCTCCGTAACAAAATCCTCACAGACCGAGTAGGGTGCATCCTTGCTCCAGATGACTGTATATGATACATGAGGAATGCCGAGCCGCTCCATGATGCCGGAGGCGATCACCTCGTTGAACGGCTGCTGCCGGAACGGATTGCTGCCGCCCTTGATCAGGCACCGCTTCCCATCGATGATCTTCCACCGCTTTTTCAGATTGCCGTCCGATGTGCTGTCGGGGGAGCTGAAATTGATTGCGTCCTTCTTCTTTCTTTCTCCGAACAGCACATCTCCGATGTCCTCCGAGAAATCATTTTGGAAAAAGTTGATATCCTCCCACCGAAGCTCCGCGCCTTCCGGACAAATCCAGTACTGATCCGAGAGGCTCAGCCCGTAGCAGCGGACGAGCAGCATTTTGGTGTCTGCCACCCCCAACGATTCCAGTGCTTCCCGCACACCGCTGCGGCTTGCCGGAATAGAGCGATCCCGCCACCAGTCGTTAAACGCCGCACGGTCGGCGATCTCGTTTCGCACAGGGATGCCGATAGGCAGATGCTCCGGTGCGTAGACACTGCCAATTTTTTGTATAAAGCCGGTCACATCGTCCAGCTCGAGCTCTGCCACGGGGGTTCGTTTATGCATAAAGGTGCATTTCATACCTGTCGCCTCATTTCTTCTGCTTTTCTGTGATTTCAGCATGCGCAGCTGCGCCTGCAGTTCCTTGCGCTTTTCGATTTTATCTGCCAGCGGCGCGATCTCACTGTCGTGCAGATAGCGGCTCTGCTTGACGCCGTTTTCCGACCACTGGTGATAGTAATAGACCTTTCCGCCGATGGTTTTTTTGGAAAGATACCCCTTCGGCAGTCCGGCGATCTGCTCGGTCAGGTCCGTGATGCGCCTTAGCTGCTCCCTGTTATCCATGTCTGCCACCTCGTCTTTCGAGGATATTATACCCCGACTTAACCCCTGTTGTCAACGCTGTGCTTCATAAAAGCGCGGCAGCGATGCGCGACATGATAAACTCCACGCAGGGTATCGCCACACTGTTATGTTGAGCTTCACATAACAGTGTTTATTGGGACAAAGCCATTATGTTAATGATGGGCACAAAAATGGCATGAATACAAGGCTTCTTGGGATTTTACTGCACATAATACTCCACATTTCAACCTTTAATCATAGCAGCTAAAACCTTTAAAGTAAGGGCTTACTTTTTCCGCTTGTTCAAGTAGAATTGTCATTGTAATAGGAGAAATTTCTACATGAAGGGCGGTGGGTATATTGCCAAACAAGCTAATCAAAGACCTCATTGACAAAGGTGCAGTAACTCTAAAAGAACAGGGATATTCCATACGCAGTAGCGAATACACCCTATTGACATGGAAGCAATTTCAAGAGTTCTGCAATAAAAAGGGATATGAAACATATTTGCCCTCGCATAAAGATGAATTCATCACAGAACTCGGCAAGTGCACTCCACCTTTAAGGCAGTCCACAATTGACCGCAAAGCCGGAAGCATGAAAATGCTTGATCTGCTTGCCACCAAAGGTACATGGGGAAAGGGGATGCTCAATCCTCTGCAAGAGTTGTTGCCGGAATTCAACTCCTTTCTTGATGCGCAGGAAGAATATCTCATCAAAACCGGTTATTCAGAATGCACCAGAGAAACGATGCGAAATTATATCTCCGTAGTTATGCGGTACTTTCAGAATGCTGGTATAACAAAGCTGGAAGAACTTAACAGCTCACATGTCTCGGCATATCTGCTGACTCTGAGAGGCCATGCAAAAAGTACAGTGCGTTGTGAACTCAGCCGACTGCGGAAGTTCCTGTCGTATCTGTATCTGCTTGGATATACATCCGAAAATCTTGCACCTCATGTACCTGAATATCGTCTGGGACAAGCACAGAGCATAATTAAAATCTGGGAGTCAGAGGAAATCAATGCAGTATTGGAAACCGTGAACAGAGCCAGCCCAAAAGGAAAACGAGACTATGCTTTCATTACTATTGCCGCTGAACTTGGTGTGCGAAGCAAAGATATCTGCAATTTGAAGTTGTCCGATATTGACTGGGAGCTTTGTTCAATCTCCTTTGTGCAAAGCAAGACGGGCAAGCCGAACACACTTCCTCTCAGCGAAAAAGTGGGATCTGCTATTATTGACTACCTGCATATTCGTCCGCAAACAAAATGCGAATACCTGTTTGTCAGTTTGAACCCTCCATATGGCAAGATGAAATCAATCCATTCAGCGTTCCATAGGTATGTCGCGCGTTCAGGGGTAAAAGTGCCAATTCATGCGCATCACGGCCTGCATTCTCTTCGGGCAACCGTTGCGACAAAACTGCTATCTGCCGATGTGTCTCCAGATATCATTTTTTCATTTCTTGGCCATTCGGACCGAGAATCTCTGGGACATTACATCCGTCTGGATATTGAAAACCTGCGTGAATGCGCCCTGTCGTTTGAGGATGGTGATCTCTTATGAGCAGAACTTACGAGTACAGAAGCGGACTGGCAAGTCAAATAAGTGCTTTTATTGCAGAAAAGCGGGCCTGCGGATGTAAGTATGAAAAAGAAGCCAAAACCTTTCAAACATTGGACCGGTTTCTCGTAGAACAAGGAATCAATACTCCAGTGTTGCCGGAATTGGTCGTTGAGAAATGGATTGAAAAGCGGCCCAATGAAAAGCGTAAAAATCAAAAATGGCGGCTTAATTTCACAAAACGCTTTGCCAAATATCTTCAATTGAATGGCTATGCCGCGTACTACCCCGAACTTACCATTTCATCTCGAGATGATGCTGACTTTTCTCCCTGCATTTTTACGAGCGATGAGTTGGCACGTATTATGAAATGTTTTGAAACGATGGTTCCAAGCAGGCAATGCCCTACTGCGCACCTTGTCTTTCCTTTGCTGTTTAAGACTCTGATCTGCTGTGGATTACGTGCCGGAGAGGCAACCCGGCTCCGTGTAAAAGATGTAGATCTTATAAACGGCGTTTTGCAGATTTGGGAAACAAAGCATGACAAACCAAGATATGTTCCTCTGTCTAAAAGTCTGTGGGCGGACTACGAACAATATTTTGAAGAAATCCATGCGGAAAGTTCTGGTAACAACTATTTCTTCCCCAATCCCCGAAAAAGCTGCTACCATACAACCACGGTCTACAACCGGTTTCGGGATGCGCTATGGCATTGTGGAATTGCGCATAAAGGACGTGGATACGGTCCGAGGGTTCATGACCTTCGTCATACCTTTGCCGTTCGTTCTATGCAAAAGCTGAAAAAATCCAAAAGTGACATCGTGACTACACTTCCATACCTTTCGGCGTATCTCGGCCATTGCAACATGAGTGCGACGCAAATCTATCTGCATTTAACAGCGGAATGTTACCCTGAATTTATTCAAAAGCAGTGCGATTATCTTGGTGATACGATTCCAACGTGGGAGGCGCCGAATGAAAACTGCTGATTTTGCCGCACATTTGACGGAGTTTCTTTCCCATTACCTGCCCGAACTTAAAAATATCAGTACGAACACGATTTCATCATACTGCGATGCATTTCGGCTATTCCTTGGCTATTGCCAGGATGTAGAGGGGATGAGGATTGAAAAGCTTTCCATAGATGATCTGACGCCGGAACTCGTTGACCATTTTTTGCAATGGCTGAGGATAGAGCGAAACAATGGAACCGCGACGCGTAGCCAACGTCTTGCAGCCATCCGCTCATTTGTTAAATACCTGCAGATAAAAGAGCCGCGCCTTTTGCTGAATTTCCAGCAAATACTGGCAATCCCAGTGAAAAGAGCTGAGCGCAAAGCGATTAATCCGTTGACAAAAGAGGCGATTGCGCTGATCCTGCGCCAGCCGGATACATCCACTCTCAGCGGCAGAAGAGATGCCACTATCCTGTGTTTTCTTTATGATACAGCAGCCCGTGTGCAGGAAATCTGTGACTTACGTATTGAAGATGTCCGTCTTGATTATCCTGCAAGTGTCAAGATCCTTGGTAAAGGCAGAAAAACCAGGGTAGTTCCCATTTTGCCGGCAACGGCGCAGAACTTGAAAAAATATCTTACTGAAATGCACATGCTTGCACCGGAAAAAAGTCATCTGCCGCTATTTATGAACCGCAACGGGCAAAAGCTAACTCGTGCAGGGGTTACGTACATCCTGAACAAATATGCCAAGGCCGCTTCAGTGATTGATCCTTCCGTACCGGAGAAAATTCCTCCGCATTTGATGCGCCATACTAAAGCAATGCACATTTACGACGCGGATAATGATCTCGTTCATGTGCGCGATTTCCTCGGACATTCCGACATTAAAACTACAGACATATATGCCCGTTCAAGTCTTACAATGAAGCAGAAAGCTCTGGAACGAGTTTCGGATTCTCCAGTTCCCTCAATGCCTTCCTGGCAGAAAAGCCGGAGTACAATGGAGTGGTTGAAAAGTTTTGGGTCTCAAAAAGCATAGCACATTATGTGAAGCAACTGCGCCAGGAATCCTCTCCTGGCGCAGTTTTCACATCTGTTCTTCTCATAACGACCATGATTAAATAAACACTGTTATGTTGAGCTTCACATAACAGTGTGGCCATCCCTTGTGTGGACTTCGTGATGCACTGTTTGGTACAGGCGGTCCAGATGAGCGAAAATATTCGTTAGACTTGTCCGGTATGCTGCCTTTGCGCTTCCATTCTCGTTATACTTGTCAATAGCTTTCGCACCGCACTTCGGCTATGCTTTGCTTGCCTCGGGAGAGGCAGAAAGGAGCAGGCTATGGAAGAAAAGAAGAACCTATGCGCACCTATCCCGCTGTCGCTGCACCAGCGGCTTCGGGTGGAACAGGAGCAGCGGGGCCAGACCCTGGCCGACTACATCACGGACATACTCAGAGAACATTTTGAAGGAGGAGCACGAACTATGAACGCCAGCAATCGCACCATCGCATTCCAGGTACCGGAGGAACTCTTCGGCCGGCTGAAGGACTATCTGGCCAGGAACGGCTTGAAGCAGAAAGATTTCATTCTCGGGCTCATTGAGCGCGAGCTGAATGACGAAGAAGGCGTGACAGAATGATCAAAGAGATAGGCCGCATGAACGGCTTATCTCTTTTGAAAAAAGCTCACATCACAAATATGACCTCTAAAATTATAGGTTGATTTTTACCTACATGCGGGTATAATAAGCATAGGAGGTGTTTGTGATGACAATTGATACAAGGGCCATTGTTTCGGTGTCCGAGGCAAACCAAAATTTCTCACGGGTGACCCGTATTGCCGAAAAGAACGGGCAGGCGGTGATCTTTAAGAACAACAAGCCTAAATATATGCTGGTAGACCTGGATGTGTCTCCCATGATCGACATGACGGACGACGAAAAAATCGATGTGGTGGCGGCTCGTATCCTAAAGAAATACAAGCCTGCCTTTATGGAGCTTGCTAAATGATCAAATTTTCAAAAGACAAGGTCCTGCTGCTCCATAAGCTTATCGCTGAGGAAACGGGCGGCAGTATTGGCGTTCGGGATGAAGCACTGCTGGATTCCGCGCTGGAAAATGCCTTTGCCGGATTTGGTGGACAGGAATTCTATCCCTCTAAAGAGGAAAAAGGCGCACGCCTGGGGTATACGCTGATCTCGAACCACGCTTTTGTGGATGGCAATAAGCGCATTGGCATGTATGTCATGCTGACATTTTTGGAGGTAAACGGAATACATTTGGACTGCACCAACGAAGAAGTAGTAGAGGTAGGACTGTCCGTAGCATCCGGGACAATGGGGTATGACGCACTCCTCCAATGGGTGCGTGACCACAAAATTTAACAGACAGGTAAGGAGAAAGGCCACCGAAATCGGTGGCCTTTTCGCTTTATGCAAAACGAATGAGGTGAAGTAATGTATCTATACCCCGAAAATTTAACGGCCCGGCCTATGCTGTGGCTGTGGACGCTGCGGGATGTGGCGTGGATCGGGACAGGGCTTTTGCTGTCGGTACTGGCGCTGACCCAGACCGGCAGCATGATCCCCTTGGTCATTACAGCGGCGCTGGCCTTTCTCTGCATTCGGCACGGAGGGATCAGCATGCTGGACTTCCTGCGCTATGCTGCGGCGTTTTTCTTTTTCGGACAACAATATTATGCGTGGAGGGAATCGGCATGAACAGGAAAAAATCTACCCGGCAGCTCATCGGCATCGATGATATTACAAACGACAGTGTCGTAACGGCGGACGGAGAGCTGGCCTTCTACTTCGTTCATCCCAGCAATCTGAATGTTTTGCCGGAGCAGGGCGTCCGGGCAAAGGTGCAGGAGCTGCTGGGCGTGCTGAAAGGCATGGCGGAACTGGAGCTGCTGGCCCTGGACTCCAAGGAGTCCTTTCAGGATAACCGCCAGTTCTACCGGCAGCGGCTGGAGGCGGAAGATATGCCCGCCATCCGTGGGCTGCTGGTGCAGGATCGTCAGCATCTGGACAGTGTCCAGACCACCATGGCCTCCTCCCGTGAGTTCTGCTTCGTGCTGCGGCGCAGAAAAACGGACGGGACCATGAACTATGCGCCCCTGGAGCAGCAGTTCCGGGACTGCGGATTTGTCGTTCAGCGTGCGGAGGGCCAGCAGCTTTTGGAACTGCTGGCTATTTATTTTGAGCAGGACGCCACCCACGAGGTATTCTCCTTTGTAGACGGGGCGCAGTGGCTGACAGCGGAAACGGAGGTTTAAAGTGCGAATTCTGAAAGTGGAGCCGGGAAAAGCTCCGAATTTGTCGAAAAGGCAATACGGTTCTATGACGGCTATGTTCACGCCAACAAGATCGGCGCATACCTGCCCCACGCGCTACAGGAGATGCTGGAGGGCACACTGGGCGTGTTCGGCGACAGGCTGGGCAAGCTGCTGTTCAAGCTGGTGGTGGAGCACAACATGACCAACCATCTGCTGGGCGGAGACATAGACATGACCCGGGACGAGTACAACAAAATGCGCGGTAACAGTGTCCGGGAGGTGGCGGGTACGCATGGCAGCATCTCTTTTAGGGATGTGTTGCTATTTCACCGGGAGGAGTAACCGATGGCACGGCTGATACAGAAAAGCGGGTACATCCAAGGAGGCCGTGCGGCAAGATACATGGAGTATGTTGCCAAGCGAGACGGCGTGGAGGTCATTCAAAGCACCGAGCCGGTGACTAAAAAACAGATGCAGTTCCTCACAAAGCTGCTGAAGGACTTCCCGGACGCAAAGGAATTGTTCGAATACAGCGACTACCTACAGACGCCCAACCGGGGTACGGCGTCTGCGTTTATTGCTGCTGCGTTGGATACGCATCTGCATGAATTGGAGTCCGAGAGCGGATACATGGCCTACATCGCCAACCGGCCCCGGGTGGAAAAGCACGGCGGTCACGGGCTATTCAGTGCGGCGGATGTTACGGATCTCAAGGCGGCAAAGAATGAACTGGAGACTCACGCCGGAAAAGTGTGGACCTTCATTTTCTCCCTGCGGCGTGAGGATGCGGAGCGCCTGGGATACAGCAAAGCAGCCACATGGCAGAACCTATTGAAGCAGGAGAGCCACTCCATTGCGGAGGCCATGCGTATTCCACCGGAGAAGTTTCGTTGGTATGCGGCATATCACGACGAGGGACACCATCCGCATATACACATGATGGCGTGGTCGGACGATCCCAAGGTGGGGTTTCTAATGTTTGCAGATGATGGAGCGGCCCCTCATGACGCCGGACGAACTGAAATCCATCCCCAAGGGCAGCTTTGTGGTCATGAAAACGGGGACGCATCCTATGCAGACAAAGCTGCGCCTGTTTCTGGACTGGGGCATTACCTTCGGTGCGCCATATGTTACCCCGGAGCATGCCTCTCGACCTGTAACCTACGCCAGTCGACAGGAACTATTCCTCCGCATCGACCGGGCCTACGGAAAGAAGGGCACCCAACCTACGCAGGTGCAGCAAGCACCTGTTGCCGAGAGGAGAAGCCCCTATTCGGCAATGGGACTTTACAATGAGGACACAAAGACATGAGTTACTTTGGAAGCATCTATGCGGATCAGGAATTATCTCATCGGGCCAAGACGGTCTATATGTACCTCAAGGACCGCTCTAACGCCGACGGCACCTGCTGGCCCAGCGTCCGCAGGATCGCGGAGGACTTGAAGCTGTCCCGCCGCACCGTGCAGCGGGCCTTGGCGGACTTGACGCATCACGGATTCTTAGAGTGCACCCACCGCCGTCGTCCCAATGGCAGCCTGACCAGCAGCCTGTATCGCATAAAATGAACGCAGACAGAGCGCACCTCCCACCAAGGGGAAGGTGCGCTCTCGAGTTGTCACGAGGGTAGCGTCACCATGGCGCATCCAGAAGGACTCACTCTATCGGAGGGTATTAAGACAGAGAAAGAACAAACAATAGCTCCTATGATCAGAATCTTCCGCCCTGGAGAAGCATGATGAGCACCCCGAAAAGCACAAATGCAAGTATCGGGAAAAGAGCTCGGAGGGTATTGCCTATCCTCACTACTTTTCTCTCGTATGCCGCATCCTCGGCGGACATGCCGTCTTTCGCTTCCTTCTCGTCGGAACGATCCTTTAGCCTTTATTAGCTACTGTAATTTGTAACTGTCATCCAGTACCAGTTACTGACTCCTGAGCAATGTGTCAATCTCAGCAATGCGATTCTTCGCCTTGCTCAGCTCCCGGTGCCTGTCAGCAAGCTGCTTAACCTTGTATTCTACATCGTGTGATGATATAATTAACGACATATAATGACATCATTATTGTAGGAGGGAATTTCGTTGATTATCTACTTACAGATGATAGAAAGCGACGAAGATAAATCCAAGTTTGAACAGCTTTACATAATGTACAAGGGCTTGATGTTCCATGTTGCCATGAAAATTCTGAAGAATGAATTTGATGCCGAGGATGCAGTACATCAGGCGTTTCTATCCCTTATTGAGAATCTGAAAAAAATATCGGATGTCAAATGTCCAAAAACCAGAGCTTATATCGTTATTATTACAGAACGGAAAGCAATAGATATCATTCGCAGCCGATCAAAACTGGTAGATATGGAATTTTGGGAGAGTACCTATGGCATCGAAATCCCATTGCCTGGTGATCATGGTTTGGCCGATGCTATGACACGATTACCGGCTGCCTATCGTGATATCCTATTGCTGCGCTATTATAATGGATACTCTGTACGAGAAATATCATCTATGCTGCATATAAAAAAGGATACCGCACAAAAGCAGCTTTGGAGAGCCAAGGCCGCTTTGCAAAAACATTTGAAAGGAGATGCGTAAAATGTCAAACATGGCATGGTCAGAACAGGAACTGGCCAACGCGGCAAAGCGTGTAGCAGAGTCCGTGCTTACTTCATTCCCGTCTCCCAGTGAATGCGAACATGTATTTTCCGATGATTTTGAACATAGCATGGAGATATTACGAAAAAAAAGCAAGCGTAGGGTTGTTGCGCATAAAATATGGCAGCGGGCTGCGGTAATATTAATTGTGACGATTCTGTCTGTCAGCACATGGCTGACAGTTGATATACAGGCAAGAGAGCGCGCCTTCCAATGGATAAAAGAAATCTACGAGAGCATAACGATCTATCTTTTCAATAGCGAAGATAATGAAATAGATCACATCTGTTATGAGCCGTCGTGGATACCGGACGGATTTTCGCTGGTAGATAACTATCAAGATAGCGATTATTGTCTTCGCGTATATGCCAACGATACCGGAGAAAAAGTGTTTTCTGTTGAATATACCTTGATGCAGCATACCAGCATGAGCACAACAGCACAGGAGTATAGCGAAGTAGTCAAAGTCGATATCAACGGAATTCCAGCAGATTTATACATTGGCAATGAAACTTCACCAGAAAAAGCTTTAATATGGGTGGACGAAGCGAATCAGGTTGTGTTTAATATACAGGGAAATATCAGCAACGAGGACATAGTGCACATAGCGCAATCCCTTATTTTGTCGATTCCTACAAAATAATAAACTCATGTAATTATGGTGTCCAAAAAGCACCCCCTTTCTCCGTTCTAATGCTTAGAAGAATAGAGAAAGGGGGTGTATTTATGAAAAAAAAGACGCTTTCTCTCATCCTTGCATTGATCCTGTTGTTATCCTGCTCCGCGACAGCGCAAGCTACATCCGTACAAGCAGCTACGCCGTCGGCTTCAATCACCATCAATGGAACAACAGCTACATGCAGAGTGTCTATCGCCAAGCCTGGAAAAACCATCCATGCAACACTTCAATTATGGCAAGGCCGTACGATGATCGACTCCTGGAGCGGTAACGGGACATCGTATCTGCTTATCACAGGCTCTCATGAGGTAACAAAAGGGAAAACATATACAGTAAAAGTAGTATGCACAGTTGATGGGCAAAGCTTTTATGAGAATCCCGCTACTGCAACAGCATAATAGGTAACTTGTAATATAGATGAATATTCTATATTACAGTCCATGTATACAGCGGTTGACAGAATGAGGGTGATTCCAATGATTGAATCATATTAATTACATAAGTACATAAGAAACCCAAACATGTACAAAGAAAGGAAATAAAAATGAAGAAGATTATTACCTTGATTATGGCGTTTCTCGTATGCGCAGCAATGGCTGTTCCTGCGTTTGCATCTACAGCCGACACAACAATCACTGGTTTTAGTGTAAATGTGTATTCCTACCATCGTCTTACACCCAGAACAAAAGATGATTCATCAGCTGTGTATTTTTATTATCGTGACGGAAAGCGCGATCACATCAGAGCAAGAGCCCTTGGTGGATCCGCACAAAACGGATCGATGAATAACTGTACTGTATCTGGCGGAACTCGCGTGAATTATGTGACATGTCACAACGGGAATAAGTACAGTATCCATTCCTTCATTAATGAGGACGGCTATCGCTGGGCAACGCTCTCCTTCTCGTGCCCCAATCTTTTTGGTGAAACCATGTCCGGTGAATGGAGCCCTGATAGCGCAAACTCGTATAAGGATGCAACGCCCTGACAGTAAATCAAATACAAAACATTCAAAACAAGCCGAGATGGAGCAGTAAACATTAGCGGAGGAATAACATAATGGGGAACTGTATTAGAACCGAAATGTGGAAAGCATTTCACAACAAAATGATGCGCAGTGCATTGCTGATCGGTTTTATTCTTGTCATAGCTGATTTGGTTCAAACTGCAATTACCGTCAGTGACTTAGGCGCATCCTATGCACATTCCCCGGGCGGATATGATGGGTGCAGCTTATTTGTCAATTGGATCGGCGTCAACGGAGTCACCGTCGGGGCTGTAGTCTTCTATGCCGTTTGGCCATTTTTGGCTGCTATGCCTTATGGGTGGTCATTGTATGAGGACAACAGGTCTCATATGACAAATAATATTCTTACCAGAGTTCCGTATTCTCAATACCTAACAGCCAAAATGGCGGCTGTATTTGTTAGTGGCGGCATTGCTATTGCGTTGCCGGTAACTGCGGATCTGTTTGCATCTGCGATGATATGTCCCGCCTGTATTCCTCGGGTCACGCTGCCTATTACAGGATTCTGTTCGGGCACAGCCTTTTTGGCGAAGCTATACTATACTCACCCTTGGCTGCATGCAATTATCTGGTGTGTTATTGAGTTTTTCTGGGGCGGCGTTGCGGCCAGTCTGTGCATTATCGTCGGGCATAAGGTAAAACACCGATTCTTTGTGATAGCAACTCCGCTTCTGCTGTTCCTATTACTTGATTTCATTACCCCCATGCTTGCCGACGCAATGAACTGGTATATAGAGCTCTCGCCTTTAAGGCTGTGCAATTTGGCAAGTACAAATCCCAGTCCCACATGGATCATACTTGCGGAACTTATTCTTTTGACATTCGTATCTGTTCTTACGGGGATATATAGGAAATACAGACATGAGGTTTTATAGGCTGTTGCGCTATGATCTGCGGCAGGGATTGCAAAGGAGAAACTATCTGATTGCCACTCTCCTCTTTTCCATGCGCTTATTCGCAGTATATCGCTCTGTGCAATTCTATTGCAATGTGGAATCCATTTCAAGCCGGGGTTCAATTGGCGACTATATGCTGTGTCTATTTCGCGGCATGGCAATCATACAACACGGCTCTATGGAAGAAAAGGTGTCGATCCCCATCGAATGGCTGATTGTGTGCGGCTTTTGCCTGTATATAACAGCAGCATATCCTGCGCAAGGTATCAGTGTACAAGGTCAGCAAGTTTTCCTACGCACATCGCGTGGGAAATGGTGGCTGTCTAAGTGTATATGGTGCATAGCAAGCTGTACTTTATACTTTGCCTGTGAAATGATTGCCATAATAGGCACAGCGATTCTGACACCCGTTACCTTCGGCCTAAACAACACGCCCGAAATCACCGCATTCTTGTTTTCGGAGGTCTTGTGTGGAGAGACAATTTCACTCACGCCGGCAAGTGTTATCCTATACGCTTTGCTCCTTCCGTTTGTGACGCTTACGGCCGTATGTATGCTGCAAACACTCTTAAACCTTGTGGCCCGTCCGGCCATCAGCTTTCTAATATGCTTTGTCACATATATTGCTGCCGCATATTTCCCCATTGAATGGTTGGTCGGCAACGGAGCGATGGTGATGCGATACCAGCTTTTTGATGCAAATGGATTGAGTTATCGTAAAGAACTGGTGTTTACACTGCTACTGTTGCTCTTATCAATAGGCGCAGGATATTTACTGATACAAAGAAAAGACCTCATATCTCTTGAAAAATAGGACGGTGATACGATGAATATTGTGGTGGATCATGTCACAAAAACCATTCACAGAGCGGTCGTGCTGCAAGACATCAGTTTGAATTTTGAAAGCGGAAAAGTCTACGGATTGCAAGGGGAAAATGGATCGGGTAAAACGATGCTTTTACGTCTGATGTGTGGGTTGATCTATGCGACAGAGGGCAGTGTTTCAGTAAATGATCGTCGCCTGGGGAAGGATCTGGATTTCCCTGAATCTGTGGGCGTGATGATCGAGAGTCCCGCATTTATTGACGAGTATACCGGGCAAAAAAACCTGGAGTTGCTTGCCGGTCTAAAACAGCTGATCTCGGTCTCCGACATCCATAACACCCTGCAAGCGGTTGGCCTGGACCCGAATGATAAACGGACTTTCAAAAAATATTCATTAGGCATGAAACAACGTCTGGGTATTGCTGCGGCCTTGATGGAAAAGCCCGATCTGCTGATTTTGGATGAACCAACAAATGCACTGGATGAGCAGGGCGTTGCTATGATTGCACAGTTGATCCGTAAAGAATGTCAGTGCGGTGCATTAGTGGTCGTTGCGTGTCATGATGCTGACTTTGTGCAGAGCGTATCGGATGTTGTTATTCAAATGCAAGCGGGAAGGGTAACATCGGTGATAGGCAAATGAAAGGCAAAAAGAAATTCTGGCTGATTTTCTCCGTTGCGGCAGTAGTGCTCTTTGTTTGGATAATCCGCTATAAAGCAATTAATCAGGATTATCGTCAACGATGGTCTGCCAATACAGAGAAGACATACTCCGTTGGAGAAATCGTTCCTATTGCGCCGGATTTTGTAGGGTATAATTTGGCGGCTGAAGGCTATATGCTTCAGGTCAACCGTTTTGAAATTGTAGATTATCGTGCCTATACTTCCGCCTTGCAGTATGACGGAACCGATCGAAGTCGAATTCCCGATAAGATTGCGTTGGTTAGCGTTACTGTTTCTCAGCAGAATAGTTCCGCAGAAGGATTCCCTTTAACGGAACTATCATTATACACCACGGATATGCTCATGAATATGGATTGGGATCTCTTGGGCGTGGTTAATCCTATATTGGACGGTGCTACCGGAATTCGGTTACAGGATGGCGCCTCATGTGATATTTTGCTGCCATTTGATCTGTATAGATATCGATTCACGTCCTCTGAATGGAATGGTTTAGAGCAAAGCAGTATCTGGCTGCAAGTGACAAATTATCCTACCAGAAAAATCATTCAAGTGAATATAGGTGAGGAGTAACTGTAGTTCCGGACGTATTCGCCACCTTTGTCAACAGGTCCAGATTTATGCGCAAATATGTCTTCTTTTTTGTATTTTCCTTTTTGCGCAACTTATTGTACCTTATCCCAACCATTGCACACTCCCATTTTTTGCATTGGCTAGCAAAGGCCCCCGGCTCTGCCGGGGGTAAAAAAAGCCTATGGCGAGGGGAAAAGTAGACAAGAAAAGTCTCCTAGTTAGAGCAAGGAAAAGGTTTGCCAACCAAAACTTACAAGGACAAGGAGACTAATTCGTGAAAGAAGTAGATGTAAGTAGTTTAGAACATACCAGCTGATTAATTGCAAATGGATACTGCGAGAATAGAAGTGAAAATAAAATAGGCGTCTGTACATTGATATAAAATATGATATAATACTTACATGCAATTCGGATGTGAGGGTTTTTGAGATGGGTTTTATAGGATCGATTATCTCGGATTTGGCTAGCATTATTACAATAGTCACCTTGTGGGGAATAAGCGCTAATTCCCCTTTGCTATTGAAAATAGCAGTAATTTTGGTATCTGTACTTTTAAGTGTGGGGATTATAGTCTGGCATCATCGTAGAAAGTATAAAGTGAAGGGCTATTCAAGGGACAAAAATGATAATAGTAAAGTGGCTTACATGCTTATTCCCAATAGTCGAAAGCTTCAGATGGATACGTTGGTTAGTGTATATGTACGATATGAAGAAGAAATTGAACTAGTTGCAATTGGTGCATTATCTGAAAGTGCAGATAAAAGTGGTCGATATGTTCAGGTAAACATTGAACACAGAATAAATGATGAACTTCTAAGTAAAATAATGCAAAATGACAGAATGAAAAAAAGATATTTTATCGAGGATACAGTTAGATTTTCTGATATTTCAGACTTAATGAAATAAGGAGAAGTAGAAATGGAAAAACGAAAAAAATTGCAAGCAAAAATTGTTTCGGCCTCTAATGATAAGTTTGTGATTAGAATTGGGGATATTAGTAAAACTCCAAAAGTTGGGGATAGCTTAGTTGTTACAATTCCGTCGAGAGCGAAGGTTGAAATGGTAAGAAAAACAAATAGCTTATCTGGCGTTAGGATTACTGATACAATTGCACGGGGAAAAGTGATTGGAGTCAATGAGGGAGTTGTTACAGTAAAACCGATGGTTTCGAGGACTAATGTGGCTAAATTGCAGAGTCTTGCATCAACAAACACGATGGTCGGAGTGAACGCTATTGAAAATAAAATGAAGACATTCGGATAAAATGTATTAAACATCCCGGTCACTGCGTAATCCAGTGACCGGGATGCCTTTTGGCCGCAAAAGAGGACCCCCCGCTTTGCCGGGGGATATAAAGCCTATGGCATGGAAAAGAGCACTCTATCGGAGGATATTAAGACAACAGAGAAAGAATAAGCAACATGTCTTATAGAAAATCGGTGATGCCGACAAGTACGGATATGGTCTATGCAATATCTGAAGGAAAACATGGATAATTCCCTCGTTCTTCCCTGTGATTGATTCAAATAATAGAAAACATATTACACCATGATCCCTTAATCGACCCACTCCACGCGGCAGGCCTGCGCCAGCAGCTCCTCCGACGCGGCTCTGTTTTCTACATAGGTATCGGGGCTCGCCTCATAGTCGGCGGTGATCTTTTTCAGATCCGCTGTGAGAAGCCCTCTGTACGCGTCGGAAACCTTCAGCTTTCCGCCCCTCACCCGGGTAATCTCGGTTCGGGCGTCCGGCCATTCGGTCGTGTCCTCGCCGCTCTCGAGAATCGTCTGATGGCGGCTCAGGGAGACGATGATCCACGAGGAATACCGGGCCGGCGCACAACCCGCCGGCTCCAGCGGCGCGGAGCGCTCTAGCCGCACCGCATACCCGGTGTCCGGAGGCTCCTCCCTCAGCGCCCGTACCAGCTCGCACACCTCCTGAAAGATCCGGTTTTCCTGCCGCTTGACCTCCGCGGCATCGACGGTGCTCTCCGCCGCGTGCGGCTTTTGCTGCGGCACCCGCCGGGCTGCCCGGCCGTCGGCTTGGTCTTCACGCCGCTTCTTTTTCGGAAGGGAGCATTCGATCAAGCGGGCTCCCAGAGTCCAGAAAATGGCGATCATGAACACATCCTTCAGAATCGTCTTAATACCCATCTCCAGCACCCAGTTGGACTTTTCCGGCGCGTCGGGGTTATACCGGATTTCGATGGTCTCACCGAGCGCCCGTTTGCCGACCTTGCTGAACTTGCCCGTGTAAATATCCCCCGCGGCCTCATACTGGTAGTATACGTCGTAATCGCCGCTGTGCGGGGAGACATCCACCACGACGGCCGTCGCAGCCGTCCAATCCTTTTGCTGCACATATTCGCTGATTTCGCTTATCAGTATCCAGAGGGTCATGCCGATACAAAACAGGCCCGCCGCAAACAGGAGAATGTCAAACCGCTCCTTCTGCCGTTTCTTTCCCATACGAATTTCTCCTTATGATTTACCGTGCAGATACCCGATATCGGCCAGAATCGCATTGGCTTCCTGCAGGGAATCGGGCGAGCACGCATAAATTACATCGCTGTTTCGGGTCAGCGCAAGGTAATACACCCCATCCAAGCTGACGGTAAACATGCTGCCGCCGCCCGTGAGCTCTATCTGATGACTTGCGCGCGCCGCACTCTCCATCTCCGGGGCAATCAGGTTCACAACCTGACCATACGCCCGGCGTGCCGTTTCTTCGTCCGCATACCGGTAAAGCTCAAACCGGTTGCCGTCCTTTTCTCCTCCGCCCGCCGCCTGCAGAGGATCATCCACCACCCAACGGTAGGTGAGCGACACATTCTCTGTTTCGTAGCCCCGCTCCTGCAGAATATCGGACAGCATCACGCTGCGCGGCGTCTCCGTCTGCGCGGGTTGCAGCCGCATCGATCTTAATGTGCCGCCTACAAAAATATACAGAATCAGCAGCAGAACGGCGGCGCATACGGCGCCCTTCACCGCGATATTTTTCCAATGCTTTCTGTTATACGCCCGTTCCTTCCGCCGCTTTTCGCGAAGCTGCTCCGCCGCTGCGGGATCCATCGGATGCCTTCTCCTGTAGAACACACCCACCAGCGCGAGCGCGGCATTCACGGCCAGCAGCGCAAAATCCCCGATCAGAACGCCCGACAGCCGCTCCGCATGTGCCTCCGCATAACACAGAAGGAGCGTTGCGGCCACGCTGGGCAGCAACGCCGCCGCATAGATCTTCATGAAGTGCATGGATCTCTCCGGATCGGAGCTGTACGCTTTGAAGAAACGATTCGTATACCCCCAGCGCTGTTCGCTGCCGAGCAGCACCTCCCCGTCGGAGGAGGTCTTTTTGAAATACTCCTGATACGTCATCCCCGTCAGCTGCAGCGCTTCCTGAAAAAGCCAAAAAGCACAGAGAAAATTTACAGGAACAAGGAGGACGGAAAATATAATGCAGATTACCTGATCGTTCATCATTTACAATCTATTCCTCATGCCGTATTCCGAAACTGTTATTAAGTCGTGTATGTGTACCTCTAAATTTTTGATTATAGTGATATCCCGCGATTCGGCTATATTTTTCCATTTCTGCCAATTATTTTATACGCTATATTCTCCTTTGGCAATATCAAGTCGAAATTATTGTTGATTTTGTGAAAACTCTTGAACTATCATTATTAAAAATGCCAAATCAATACCTCCACTCACCAACAGCTGGTGTAATGATAATGCAAAGGAAATGGCGATTATTTTTTGTACAAAATACGAGCGATTTATTTCACTTGACATAGATTAGCGGGCGTGCTATACTCCTTAACAAGAAGCGAACAGATGTTCTAATTTGTGGACGCGTTGGAATAGAAAGGGGCGCAGGTAGATGCTCTGGCTTTCACGGAAAGACATCGAACACATTTCCCGCAGGTTGCTTCGTGATTACCTTAAAAAAGTCCCTCAAAAAGGTCGATCATATTGATCCGACAGATTTTGCGGAGAAAATGTGTGGCCTGCAATTTACATTTGCAGATATCAGTGAAGCACATGACGCCATCGGCCTTACGGCAACATCGGGGGTGATCATAACGATCCCCCAAAGGGATGGCACAAGGCTCGATTACGAATTAGACGGAAAAACGGCCTTCATTGATCAGAGCCTTGTGGCTGAAAATCAGATTGGCCGTTTGAACTTTACTATGATGCACGAAGCAGCGCATCAACTGTTTTGGATGCTGTATCCAGAAGAATATGAGGTGCAAACTCCTCGCTGCGTATTTCGCATGGCAGATGAACATACGCAGTACCCTGTTCTGGATTGGGAGGAGTGGCAGACCAATGTGTTGACTTCATTTCTCCTTTTGCCAAAGGAACTGGTGTATCGCCACATGGCAGATGTTGGCCTGAAAGATGGCATCGGCGTGCTGAATCGCATATATGCACGCAAAGACTATGAGTGTTTTTCAGAGGCCGCAAAGCGGCTCGGCGTGTCCAAAACAGCACTGGCCATAAGATCATCTCAGCTCGGCTTGGTTGGAAGAAATGATTTGTATGACCCGTATGCACTGGTAGATATATTTCCGGAGAAAAATGAGATCGCCTGATATGGCAGGGAGAAAGTATGGCAAAAATCAATGCAAGGGAACTGGATCCTCAACGCTATTCCTGTATTCAGACAGAACAGCAGGAACTGAAAAAACAGTATTCCAGCCATATTACAATGGCGAGGATTTGCCCGTATTGCCAGAACAAGTTAGAGATCCTGTGCAAAGGAAATCACGGCGCAGTTTATGTGAAATGCCCCCATTGCGGAGAACAGGTGTTTTTCCCGCCGGTGGCATTTCGACTTAACCGGTTTTAAGATGTAACGGCGTGTAATAAACGCCTTGCTCTTGACAACTAAAAATTGAATATCCAAGTTTGTACCCCGGAGCCGCTTGATGCGTGACCTTCCCATGTGTCGCTTGATTTGCAGTCCTTGCTCTCAAAGAGAGTGAGACGAATCAATGCGGCCATAGTGGGAAGGCAGATCAAGCGGCTTTTTTCGCTCATTTGGTTCCAGAAAGGAACTGAATGAGCGTTTTGTTTTGCTGGCCTTCGGCCTGCGAGAGATGCCGAGGCCCTCCGCTTCATCGTTTTTGGAATTTTCAAAATGATGAAACGGAGGACAGAAGATGTCGTATCACAATGACCCATATCGGGTCGATTATTTGAAGATATATCCCTGCTTAAAAGAGCGCCCGGATGTGTTGGAAGTCTTAAAGAAAAGCGACCGCAAGATGAAATACATGGAGGTGGATCTGAAAAGCGAACAGCGCAGGAAAAATGCCGCGAATGGGGCGGAGAGTTATATCCCCAGCAAGGAGGATTCGCTGGAGCGGCTTGTATATTCTGCGAAGTGCCAGTTTGCGGACGATGCCGAGAGCATCGAAGATACGGTAGTCAGAAAAGATGATTTATGCCGTTTACGGGCCGCGCTGGATCAGTTGAGCGAAGAAGAAAGATTCCTGATTTATGCGCTGTTTTTCGACGAGCGCTCAGAGCGTGAGCTGGAAGAAATGATGGGTGTCCATCGAATGACGATCCATAATCGAAAAATCCGTATCATGCAGAAATTGAAAAAGATGCTGAGATGACAAAAAAGTTTGGTGCAAACGGTGTTTTCAACGGCTAATAGAGTGAGAGGGATTTGACCTCACTCCGCTGCTGATAAATCAGCGGCTTTGTTCCTTGAAAAACACCGCCCAGGCGGTCATATCCGGCAATTTGAATACATTAGCTGACGGAGCCAGCGTTAGGTTGAGTGCGCCAAGACCACCTGTGCGGAGCATCTTCGCATCAAAGAACGGCCAAGTAAGGTGCAGAGCGATACCCACTCAGGCCATGGCAGCTTTGGCAAGCTGTCCCCGCCATGATCCCGTCAGCCCATAATGATACTCCTGTACGCAGCTTCGAGAGTTCCTCGGAGGGGTGAGAGTCCCGTGATGTGCGCCCGCACAGTTCAAGTTGCCGCCCTGCCTGGGGAAGTAGTGTCGAATACAGGCAAACAAAACCGTAAAGATTTGGCCGCTCCGGTGACGGGAACATTTGCTTCTGTTGCCGGAGCGACCACACTCTTGCGGCAGAAGCATGGGAACTGTCCACCCTCTCCAGCATTTTTATATTCGCTTTCCTTTGCCCAATGGTCCCTCTATTCTCTCCTATCTTTTCCTTCTTCGGACGGTTCCCATGCTTGTGCCGCAGAGATAGTCGAATGCGGAAAGGAGAACATCTATGAACCCCAACATCAATTACTATGGGATCGTCATCCTGCTCAGAAAGCTCCGGGAATGCGGTATTTTCACCGAAAAAGAACTGAGAAAAATCGCCGCACGGATTGCTGCGGACAACGGTGTTGAAGTCATGTTTTTTCTTTGATTTTCTTCATCTTTCTGTAGCTATTTGGATGCAGTTGTGGTAGTGTTTGTGTTGCAAAAAGGAGGTGAGCGGATATGGATGAAAAGCGGCTGGTAGACGGAGCGACGGCACTTGCAGAAAAGCAGTCCCGTGTTATAAAGATTGAACCTGCGGGGCGGCCTCAAAATATGCGGTTGCGGGTCGCCGCCTATACTCGTGTCAGCTCAGACTCCGAGGATCAACTCAATTCCTTTGTCGCTCAGAACCGCTACTACACGGAACTGATTTCTGGTAAGGCCGAATGGCGCATGGTCGACATCTATGCCGACGAGGGGATCACCGGAACTTCGGTGGCTAAGCGGGATGACTTCCAGCGGATGATGGCGGACTGCCGTCGGGGCCTGATCGACCAGATCCTTGTCAAGTCTATCTCACGCTTTGCCCGCAACACCAAAGACTGCCTTCAGAATATCCGTGAACTGAAAGAGTTGGGTGTCAACGTCCGATTCGAGCGTGAAGGTATCGATACTGTCAATGTGAGCAGTGAGCTCATCACCGCCATCTACGCTGCCTTCGCTCAAAAAGAGAGTGAGTCTATCTCGGGAAATATGCGATGGAGCTATCAACGCAGGATGGAAAGCGGAACATTTGTCAGCCGTGAAAAGTATGATGCCGTACAGGCGGAGATGGCACGGCGGAATGCAGCAAAGAGTCCTTCTAAAAACGCAGTCACAGGGATGGCCTCCTACGCCAGCAAGTATGCACTCTCGGAACGGCTGGTCTGCGGTGAGTGCGGGACCCTGTATCGTCGCTGCACATGGACACGAAACGGGGAAAAACGAGTCGTATGGCGCTGTGTGAGCCGATTGGATTACGGCAAGAAATACTGCCACAATTCGCCCACACTGGATGAAGCACCGCTCCAGCAGGCAATTCTCGCAGCCCTGAACATGGCCATGGCCGACAAGAATAGCCTGGTTCGGCAGATCACAGATGCCATGGAAACGGAGATCATCCCATTCCCCGGCGGTATGATGAGCCTTGGAGATATTGAACGTAGGCTGAGAGAACTGGAGCAGCAATTCCAAACACTGCTGGAAAAGGCCACGGATGATCCGGCTGCCTATGGCGGTCAGTTCAAGGAGATACTGGACGAACAGACGCTCCTGAAGGAAAAGCGTTCCGGGATCCTCGCAGATAACAACGAACAGGCAAACGCCAATCAGCGGATCATGGATGCTGCACAGACCTTGGAAAACGCATCGCCCCACATTACGGAATGGGACGAAAGCGCCATCCGCCAACTGGTGGAGACAGTCAAAGTTCTCTCCAAGGATGAGATCGCAGTAACGCTGAAGGGCGGCATTGAGATTTGCCAGAAAATTATGTACTGAAACAGGTCAAAGCAGAGAAAAACACGGAAGCGTTACCGTGCTTTTCTCTGCTTTGAGCTTTAAATCAGGCGTTGTGTGCCGGAAAGGAGAAACTATGAATGTCCGAAAAGCTGTGGATTACAGCGCAATGTTTGCCGCACTGGGATTTGTCATGGATGCGGATCTGCCGCAGATGGAGCTGTACTGTGAGATTGGCAAGATTATCTGCACTCGTCCAGAAAAGGGCGCAGCGGTGGCTGCTGCGGAGTTTCTGAAAGAACAGCACCCGGATATGACCGGCTTCTCTCCGCGTAATGTGCGCCGAATGCGGGATTTCTGGCAGTTGTACGGCGGCATGCCGGAACTGCTTTGCGAAGCGCTTCACTTGAATTGGACGCAGAACGTTGTGATCATGGAAGCGGAGTTGACCGCAGTGGAGCGGCGCTGGTACATCCGGCAGGCCGCTGCAAAAAATCTATCCAAGTCAGTGCTTCTGCGAATAATCGAGGACTCTGTGTATTTGGAAAGTGTTCTCGACGAAAAGGTCGATGTGTGGTATAATGTAGACAACGATGAGAATTCGGAGAGAACGCAGTATGAAGAATATCCTGTTTATCTGCCACGGCAATATTTGCCGCAGCCCCATGGCCGAGTTCGTGATGAAGGACTTGGTGAAGAAGGCAGGGCTTGCCTCACAGTTTCATATCGAATCTGCAGCTACCAGCCGGGAAGAGATCGGCAACCCAATCTATCCTCCGGCACGGCGCAAACTGACCGAGCATGGAATCTCCTGCAACTGCCATGCGGCGCGGCAGCTCACCAATCAGGACTACGACGAATACGATCTCCTGATCGGCATGGACCAGGCCAACCTCCGGGATATGTACCGCATCTGCGGCGGCGACTATGCCGAAAAAATGTCCCTCCTGATGGATCACACCGCTCGTCCCGGCAATGTGGCGGACCCATGGTACACCGAGGACTTCGAGGCGACCTGGCAGGATGTGCTGGAGGGGTGTCAAGGACTTCTGAAAGAATTTTAATTACATTGAAGGGAGGTCGTAAAGTGGCTATAACTGAGAAGGCTATCGGAGTCATTGCCAATATCGGGATCGATGTTGCCAAAGAGCATTTTAAAAATAAGCGGTTAGAAGCTAAAGCGAAAGAAAGACTGTCGGAATATTTAACTCGACAGGAAAAATATAATTTCGATTGTTCTTTGGAGGAAGAAATCGATTTTGAAGGCCTGGCAGAGTATATCCACAACGATCTCATAGATGATGTCAAGATTCGTTTGTTCGGGAGAAAACAGGAACGCGGAATTGCACGAGAAGCAATAGCAGATAAGGCTGCCTGCTATGCTCAAGCTAAAACAAAACTCTCCAAGGAAAGAGCAAAGCACTTAGCGGTTACCGCGGTAGATATATTACGAGGCTTTTTTCGCAGCAAAATTGATTATAGCACCTTATTTGCAGCCGCTGAAATTGAAGATACGGTTATTGACGAGATGTCTGAGCAACACAAAAAGCAAGATCACAAAATTGATGATTTAGCAAAAAGTGTTCAAGATAACAGCCTCCTTTCCATTGACAAGAATGTGTCGTTGGCAAATAGCGGGAAAATAGATGCTGTTGAGAAAAATGTTGCTGCATTTTTTGCGGGACTTGGCACAACTCATGCCCTCACACCTTACTACGGCTTTACTATGGATGGGGTATCATGTCTTAAAAGTATTCCCTTGCGGCCCGATGCTGTGGAATTATATCCGCCTCATTTTGAAGTTACCGCTACAGCATTCAAAATGGGTGGAATATTGCTGCCCAATGTAGATGCCGGCACATTTACCCGTGCATACCGCACTCAAAGTCCTATCGAGTTTGATGTTACTACTGCTCAAAAGTACCTGGGCAATGTCCTTGACCCAATTCAACATGAGGCAGAGAACTTGACAGGAACTCATGTCGTTTTAAAGCCGCCAACATTTCCACCGGCGTTTCCATGTAGTGTGCTTATTGATGGTGAGCTTATAATAGCCTATCTACTTCTACGCATAAAGAAAATTGAAGATGATGGCACTATAATCATTACAAATGAAGAACAGAAAAACTTTAACTTTATGGTTACGCTTGAAGTTAATACTTCTATGGCAAGTTTAAATCTATCTATTACACCCAATTCCCCGTCCAATGTCGATGCACTGAACTATAGACACTTTCTAAAGAAGGCGACATCTGCAAATTCTATCGAACTCAAGGATCTGGAGAATAATGCTACTTTTATTTCCGCAAAGGTAAATTTGGTACCACACAATTTCGAGAACTTAGACTGTGAAATAGAGTTTCTCGAAAAGATAGTCGCTATTGAAAACCATTTTCACATATCACTAACCATCCCGGATAGCATTGAAATCAGCGACCATCAAGTTATAAATCGACTTTATTCTATGATACGAGATGGAAAATACTGCGGGAGTTGCAGCGGTTTTACTATGTCGTTCAATCTAACTGAAGAACTGAGACAGTCGATTCGCACTATAGGTGAGACGGCATGCAGCTTTTCCTGCAGTTTGGGAATGCATGTGGAGTTGTTTGATCAGAAACTGGATTTTAATATAATCCGAAAAATCGATTCCATGCGTCTCGATAATTTTGAAAAGATAACCAAAAAGATTGATGCACTTGATAACGGCGACCCTATAAAAGTTTCTTTTGTAAGTGGTAATACAGACCCGAATATTCACTATTCGGATATGTTCTATTCTGAGGAAACGGCAAAAAACTTACTAAAAGAGACTGTATCTTGAGCTATTAATTGCGGCGGAGGTGAAAATAATGTCTCAAAATGATAAAATCCAGTTGTTCGAGAACAAGCGTATTCGCACCGCATGGGATGAGGAAAAGGAAGAATGGTACTTTTCCGTTGTCGATGTTGTTGCGGTTTTGACGGATCAGCCAGACGCCCGTCATGCCAGTACATATTGGGCGGTTTTAAAGAAGCGGCTGAATAACGAGGGCGCAGACCAACTGCTTACAAATTGTAAGCAGTTGAAGATGACCGCCTCGGATGGGCGGAAACGTCTGACCGATGTAGCTGACACCGAGCAGCTTCTCCGAATCATCCAGTCCATTCCCTCCCCGAAAGCGGAGCCGTTCAAGCTGTGGCTGGCACAGGTCGGTCGGGAGCGTATCGAGGAAACCATCGACCCGGAGCTGACCATCGACCGGGCTTTGGAAACCTACCTCAAGAAGGGGTACAGCCGTGAGTGGATCAATCAGCGGCTGCAGGCCATTCAAGTCCGCAAGGAGTTGACGGATGAATGGGATGCCCGCGGTGTGCAGAAGGGCGTAGAGTACGCCATCCTCACGGACGAGATTTCCCGCGCATGGTCTGGCATGTCCACCCGGCAGTACAAAAATCTGAAGGGTTTGAAAAAGGAAAACCTTCGTGATAACATGACGACACTGGAACTGGTGTTGAACATGCTTGCAGAGGCCACTACCACGGAGATATCCAAGCAGAAAGCACCGGAGACTTTTTCGGAAAACATTAATGTGGCGCGCGCTGGAGGCAAGGTGGCCGGTGATGCACGGAAAGCTATCGAGAGCCAAACTGGCGTTCCTGTGATTACCTCCAAGAACTCTGCACAGCTCAATCAGGTTGTAACGGACTTGCTGGAAGGTGCAGTCTCTGACACAACTGAAGAATCAAAAAACAAGTGACCTCTGCGCATCATCAAGTTATTCTTGCTGTCATACACCGATTTTTTGAAAGCAAATTTCAAAAAATCCATAGTGTTGAGTTATGACAGAAATCACGCCAGTAGTCGGTTTTTCCGGCTGCTGGCTTTTCTTTTTCAGTTC
>OCJY01000011.1_pt1 | contig 90571 bp, 76 predicted proteins | sample 1502791 | NCBI WGS metagenome assembly OCJY01 (sample SAMN01915221, study PRJEB22387) | human gut metagenome | isolation source: stool | host: Homo sapiens | place: USA | reverse complement strand
GGCCTGGTGTGGCTGACGGGCTATATCCCGGCAGCGGAGGTGGAGGGCTTCAAAAAGGCCGCCGCCCAGGCGCACTGGGCCTGGGCCATGGAGGACCCCGCCGCCGATGACGACAAGGTCCCCACCAAGGTCAAGTACAACAAGGTCACCCGCCTGATGATCCCGGTGTTCGACATTCTGGGCGTGGTGCCCGGCTACCGGGAGTATGACATTTCCTTCTGGTTTCTGGGCTTCTTCACCCTGTTTTTTGCCATGATCATCGGCGACGCCGGATACGGCTGCCTGTTCCTGCTGGCGGCCCTGGTCATGACCCTGAAGAATAAGAAGGCGTCCACCGCCGTGCAGCTGCTGTGGCTGCTGTCCATCGCCACCATTGTGTGGGGCGCGCTGACAGGCACCTGGTTCGGCCTGGAGCAGGCCATGGACGTGCCGCTTCTCAAGAGCCTGGTGATCCCCACCTTCGCCAACTATCCCGCCCACTTCGGTGTGGAATCCACCACCCAGCAGAACACCATCATGAAGTTCTGCTTCATCCTGGGCACGGTGCAGCTGTCGCTGGCCTGCGTCATGAACATCCGGCGCAAGCTGGGGGAGAAGGACCTGAGCTGGCTGGCGGACCTGGGGTGGCTGGCCGCCATTGACGCTCTGTATTTCGTGGTGCTGTACCTGGTCATCGGCCAGCAGGTAAACCTGATGCCTGTGGCCTGCGTGGTCATTGCGGGCTTCCTGCTGGTGGTGCTGTTCGGCGGCATGTCCCCGGACAAGACCTTCGGCCAGGGCCTGAAGGCAGGCCTGGGCGACGCGTTCACGGTGTTCCTGAACACCATCAGCGCCTTCGGCAACATCATGAGCTACATCCGCCTGTTTGCCGTGGGCATGGCGTCTCTGGCCATCGCCCAGAGCTTCAACAACATGGCCTTCGGCTTCAAGGGGCCCCTGGTCATCGCCGCCATCCTGATCCTGCTGATCGGTCACGGGCTGAACATCGTCATGGGTCTGCTGTCTGTAGTGGTCCACGGTGTCCGCCTGAACCTGTTGGAGTTTTCCGGTCAGCTGGGGATGGAGTGGGCCGGTATTGCTTACGATCCCTTTAAGAAACGCGATAAAATCAAAAAATAAACGGATAGGAGATCAACTATGAATATCGAATTTATTGGTATGGCGTGCGCTCTGGGCCTGTCCGCCATGGGCTCTGCGTTCGGTTCCGGCTTTGCGGCTCAGGCTTCCGTGGGTGCGTGGAAAAAGTGCTACGCCAACGGCAAGCCCGCCCCCTTCATCATGGTGGCCTTCTCCGGCGCGCCGCTGACCCAGACCATTTATGGCTTCCTGCTGATGAACTTCATCCGCAGCGCCGTGGAGGGCGGCTGTGACGCGGCCCTGGCCATGTTCACCGGCATCTTCGCGGGCCTGGCCATCGGCCTGTCTGCCTTCTTCCAGGGCAAGGTGGCCGCCGCCTCTGCCGACGCGCTGGGCGAGACCGGAAAGGGCACGGCAAACTTCTTCATTGTCATCGGTATTATCGAAACGGTGGCACTGTTCACCCTGGTGTTCAGCCTGCTGCTGCTCCAGTAACCCTCATAAAGCGCAAAAAAATCAGGGCCTCAGGGTAGCAGCGCATAAGACAGGTTTATAAGGTTTAGAGAGAACAGCGTGGCGAAAGTCACGCTGTTCTGCTTTTTGATGCGTGAGTGAGCATTTCGGCAATGATGCTCTCCGGCAGGAAACCAATGCAGGCAAGGCTGATATGCACATCCTGCACTCGCTGCCCGCTGCTCTTATCCGGCGCGGAAACATAGACCCTGTTCACAAGATCATGCAGCACAGCGGGCGTCAGTTCCTGCAAGTCGGGATATTTCTTCGCCCGGAGGATGAACTGCTCAATGCTGTCGGCTTCTTCCTCCTGCTGGGCAATCTCCTGTTCCAAAAGCTGCATTTTCTCCGTCAGCTCTGCTTGCTCATTTTCATAGTCAGTGGACAGCTTTTCAAATCGGTTATCATTGATTTTGCCGGAGATATTGTCCTCATAGAGCCGTTTGAACAGACGGTCAAGTTCTTCCATCCTGCGCTGTGCCTGCGTGAGTTGTCTGCGCTTTGCGGCGAGTTCTTTCTTGAAGTCCTCCTTGCGCTTTGCACCCAACTTATCCCGGAACAAATCCTCGCAATCGGAGATATACCAAAGCAGGATTTGCAGAAATTTCAGCACGCCCTTTTCCAGAACAACCGCACGGATGAAGTGCGTTCCGCACATGTCTTTTCCCTTCTTGCGAGAGGTAGAGCAGACGAAATGATCCTGTCGTTCTTCAAAGTTCCGCGAGGTGCAGTAGTACATTTTCTCTCCGCAATCGGCGCAGTAGGCAACGCCGGAAAAGAGGTTGCTCTTGCCCGTTCTTGCCGGTCTGCGTTTGTTGCGGCGAAGCTCCTGAACCCGCTGAAAGGTATCCTCATCCACAATGGCTTCGTGGGTGTTGCGGAATATCTTCCATTGCTCCGGTGGATTCTCGATGGTCTTCTTGATTTTGTAGGACTGCCGGTGCGTTTTGAAGTTCACGGTATGCCCGCAATACTCCATCCGTTCCAGAATTGCAGCAACGGTACTGCCGTTCCAGTTGTAAGGATTGTCAGGCAAAGCGCAGCGGACTTTTCGTTTTTGCCTGTCCTGATAAACGGTGGGCGTCAACATATGATCCTCTTTCAGCATCCGGGCAATCTGCGTCGGACCGTTCCCGTCCATGCAGAGGGAAAAGATGCGCTTGACCACCTGTGCCGCTTCCGGATCGACGAGCCAATGCTCTGAATTATCCGGGTCTTTGACGTAGCCATACGGCGGAATTGTCGTCAGGTGTTCGCCGGATTCTCCCTTGAGACGGAGCGAGGTACGCACCTTCTTGCTGCCGTCCCGAACGTAGTATTCGTTGATAATATTGACGAACGGGACGAACTCATTGTCCTGCTGGTTAGCGCTGTCCACACCGCTGTTGACGGCAATGAACCGCACGTTATTCTGCGGGAATGTGATCTCGGTATACATCCCCACTTCCAAATAATTTCGACCGATGCGGCTCATGTCCTTCGTGATGATCGTACCGATCTTCCCTTCTTCCACCAGCACCATCATGCGCTGCCAATCCGGTCTTTGAAAGTTTGCGCCTGTGTAACCGTCATCTACAAAGAACTCCGTATTGCGGAAGCTGTGTTCCTTTGCATATCGGCTGAGATAGGCTTTTTGATTCACAATGCTGTTACTGTCGCCCTGTGATTCATCGTCACGGGACAGGCGGCAATACAGCGCGGTAATTTTGTCAGACTGCTTCATAGTAGATTCCTCCATCATCTGAGGACAGTCTGCCAAGACAAGGTTGCTGTTGGTCACGATCACACGCTCCCTTCGGAGTCGATCAGCTTCACCGCCTTTTCGGGAAGGGTGTGCGTTCCGTCAAAACTGGCAGTAAAGCGGTAGATGGTGTTTCCTTCTTTCAGGCGCACCGTGATCTGCGGTAACTCCTGCCAGAGAGGAACGGGGGCACTGCGGCTGCCGTCCGATTCCACTTGGACGTTACGTTTCTTGTTATCCATTTGCACCTTCCTTTTCATTCAGATTTCCGAGCATTGCCGCATGAATCTCCCGGAGCAAAGTGCGTGATATGACCTATTGTTATTCAGTATATCACGACAATTTCCGGGATTCCACTGGGCAATGTACCGGGATTCACAGGAGAATTACAGGCAGTTCGCCGGGTCGCACAGCCGTCCGTGCCAGTCAAGGAATCGGCTTCGCCTCGCCGCGCGTCCTTGACAGACTCGTTCGCCTGTGCAAGCCGGTAATCAAGGCGGCGATGCCGCCATTTGCCAATGAAAATCAACTGCGTTCCAAGACTTTTTTAATCTTTCAGCCTAATTATAACAAGAACAAACGTTTGAGTCAATGCGATTATGAGAAGAAGAGCAAGCACAGCAAGTGTAGCTACACTTGCGAAAAACGGCGTGGGTTGACCGGGATTTCCTTGCAGAGCAGCAAGCAAATCCGGTGAGCACCCACACCGAAAAAAACAGAGCGCTCCGGCTGACCGCCGAAACGCCCTGTTTTGTATTTTGGGATAGTCCCAAGCCCTTATGTTCGTGAAAAATTACGAAAGCTCACCAGCTATACTCTGATAACTGGAATGTGTAGGATTCGCCGGGAGTAATGTCATAGATCACAACAGAGTCATCCTTGAATTTATCTCCGGCGCTCAGAGAAGATAGGTATATATTGCCGGAGTCTACCAGATAACCCGCACTGTCATACAGCTTATAACTAATCATATCATACCCGGAATCACTGCTCCCGCTCTTCTTTTCTCCGGTAATCGTAATGGTTAGTTGTGGAGAATAGTCTTTGTCAAACTTAAATTCGGCTCCTTGAATTTGGATCACGGATGCCGTACTCCCCATGAAGTCCTTCACCTTCAGATCCAGCGGAAATGAATCAAACGTCACTTGAACATCTTCAATAGGCAAGCAATACAGAGCATCGCAGTTTACTTCGTCAAACTGAACTGCGTTTTCCTTGTACACGGTGAAATAAACCTTCCCGCTTGCGGATTTTCCGGCTTTGATCTCAGCGGCAGGGATTCTCACATTGGCAAGATATTGCTCTCCGGCAGCTTGGCTGGTATAATAGCCGAAATCATCAGTAGAAACGGACTTTGTACCAGCATAAACCTCTTCATTCGCATCATTTACAATTCGAATATCCACATCGACATCGGCTGACAGGGACTTATCATTTTTATCAGCCAAGCCAAAGAAAAGGCTGTAATCACTTGTCCCCTCGTTATACTGGAAAGACCAGCTTTTCAGTGTTTCAACACGGGATGCTGACGATCCGCACCCACTCAGCAACAATGCAATTACAAGCCCCCACATAAGAAAGAATCGTTTCATTTCTGCGTCTCCTTATCTGTCTGTGCCTTTATTGCACGGAACATTTCTTGTTTGAGCAAACGCTTTTTCTTTGGAGCCATTGTGCAGTAATTGCGATTGCACTGCTCGCTTAGAAAGCAAGTCTCGCAGATAAGCTGTTCAACTTCCTGCATAATCAGTTCATCATCACTGGGAAGTTCGTAGGCTTCGATCTTTTGGATGCCTGTCGGGTTACGCAGTCCGTAGTCAATCAGTTTTCCATTTCCGGTTTTTACATAGCGGTAGACCTCGGCGCAGAACGAAACACTGTCACCAACGGCGCACTCTTCAAAGCCGGATTTGTCCATCCAGACGTGATCCTCTTTATCATCAAACATTGTCCCATCGGTGCACATTCCACTAATGAAGACCCGCTTGAAGCAAATATGTTTTGGCTTGACTTTCTCAATCTGTCCTTTGAATTCAAGCAGATAATTAAATATGCCGTTTGCAAATCCGGAACGATAAGCGTGCCCTAAAGAAGCAAGCTGGACATCCAGATATTCATCATAGGACATCTTTTCTGCGCCAACGACATCCTTACGAGAATCCGGATTGAAAAATACGAGGCCATCTTCTTCATCTACGCATGTATCTTCTCCATAATTGATTGCCAAAAGCGATTTTTTATCTGGAAACTTGGCAATCAGAGCAGCGGCTTTTTTGAGCCGATCCTGCCGCTTTTGTCTTTCGCAGCGTTCGCGCTCATGCTGCTCCGCAAGAATGCGATCCTCTATGTGTCTGCTTTCGTCTTTTGTCAGCAACGGCGATAAATGGTCAACGCAATCGTAATCTCCATTTTCCATGCGCGTTTTGAAGCGGGCAAGTATCTCTTTCAGCTCCTGAGCAGACAAATACCTCGCCTTTTCAATAGAGCAGCTATGATAGCAACCCGTGATTATGTTGCCATGCCCATCGCCGTACATAATGGCGGTATTCCATGGGCAAAAATAGTGCTCCTTCTGGACGAGCCGTCCTCGCTTCAAGCCCTCCTCAAATTCCGGAAAGACCGCCGGATTGCCACAGCCTTCGTGATCCTCCACCCAAAATCCGGAAGGACCCTTGTCCGCGTGACTGATCATCACATTGATTGCATCGACTGTAGCCTTTTTCATTTGTTTGTTATTCATAACCCAAACCTCCGTTAATAAGTGCCGCCAGACAGCGACCTGACATGTTAACGTGGTCTTTTAGAGTATTTATAAAAATTATAGCATGTTTCTTTGTGCTTGTCTATCCTACTTGCTCGGCAGGACAGGCAAAAACAGTTTTCAAATTCAGAGGTTTCTATCGCTGTAAATGATGTGCTGCTTATGGAAAGGGATTCCACTGTTCATTGGATGGTGAACAACTAATTGTAACCATGCAATAGCGAACGGAACGGTGAGCGCAGTACACGGATTGCAGAAGCGCGGAATAATGGACAAAATTATCGTTTCAGCAAACTTCTTTCCTATCCTCACAAGGATTGGTTTAAGTGAGGGATTTCTGACTACTTTTCTGAAAGATGACATCTCAGAAGTACCCTTATGAAACAGGTTGGAAATCGGCATTTGACTGACCTATGAGCTGTACTTGTGCAAGGGCATGGACGCATCATTGCCCCTGATTTTTGCGTTGCTCACAGGGAAGCTAATTCCGGATTATCGACCTTAAATCGTACAAAATCCATCCTATCCATCTACCATCAACAAAGGCAACTGCAAAAGCAAAGGGGCATGTGCCTTAATGACACATACCCCTTTTGTCAGCAACCCTTGTCCGGCAACTGCCATAGTATTTGTTTCTCAAAACCTGTTTTATGGACAGCTACCACAGGGCCCTGATTTTTTTACTCAGTTTTCCGGGTTCTCCGGGTCCGGCGTGGGCTCCGGCGTGGGCTCCGGGGCGGGTTCCGGATCGGGGTCCGGCGCAGGCTCCGGAGTCGGGTCCGGCGTGGGCTCGGGCTGGGGCTTCTGCTTGCCCACCTCCACGATCTTGTCCCGGCTGTCGTAATTGCTCTCCGCCTCGAAATTGCTGGAGATCAGATTCCCGTTGCCGTCATACACATTCCGCCAGGTCTGCACGGTAAACCCGGTGATGGGATACTGGGTCACCCGCTCCGCACCGGGAGCCAGATTGTCCACTTCCTTATAGATGGTTTTCCACGGGGTGGTGGACACGGTCTTGCTGGTGATCTTCACGAAGCTGCTGTCGGTTTTGGTGCCGAAGATCTTCACCGTGACGTTGTTGTTGTACCAATATGTCACGATCTTGATGGGATAGTCGGTGTTGTTCTGGAGCACAAAGTCCAGATACGGCCAGAACACCGTGGCGTCGCATCCGGAGGGTACGTAGTCCTGGGCATACATGTGGCAGGCCCGGGACACGATTTTCAGATTGGCCAGCAGCGCCGAATAGTACAGGGTGGACGACACCTGGCACACGCCGCCGCCATAGGAGGGCACGGCCTTGCCGCCCACATAGGCGGTGCCGATCTTGAACCCGGCCTCCTTGGTGGTGGGGCCCACAGCGTTGTTATAGCTGAAATTTTCGCCGCTGTTGACCACGGAGCCGCTGATGTTCCCGGCGGCCCTCCGAACGTTGAAAATACGGTCGCTGGTGCCGGAGACATAGGAGGTGTACTGCCCCAGCACGTCCCGGAACAGCACCTTTTCCAGCCCCGCCTTGGTAACGGTGGGATAGGTGATCCGGGCGGGGATCACGAGCTCCTGCCCGGGCTGGGCCTGCTCCACCAGCTTTTCGGCCGCCGCCACGTCAAAGGTAACGCCCACGCGCCCCTCCACCACCTGACCGGTGGCCCGGTCATAGGAAGCGTTCTTCCCCTCACCGCCGATCTCCCGCTCCACTGCCGCCAGATCCAGGGCCTTGCCCTGGGTCACGGTGCTGACGCATTCGATGGGGTCCAGACACCGGGTGGTCACGGCCTGATGCAGGGCCCGGGCCAGCTTATCCCGGTCAATGGTGCGTCCGTCGGCGGGCTTGGTGACGTAGAAGCCATCGCCCTTGCCCTCCTCCATACGGTATGCACCGTCCACCGGGTCACAGCTCAGCTCCCGGCTCAGGCTCTCCGCCCGCTGGGACAGCTGCGCCGCGTCCAGCTCCCACCGGACTGCCGCCTGAGTCTCCCCAAACCAGCTGCGGATCAGGTGATACCCGTTGACGAAGAAATTTCCCCCATGGGCCGCGTTCCAGGCAGCCTGGGCCGCCTCCTGCGGCGTAACGGATACCCCAAGCTCCGACAGGCTCACCTGTCCGATGGTCTCCTCTCCCAGGGTCAGGTGGATGACCTCGCCGCTGCACGCATCGGCTCCGTCCCGCTGCCATTTATCCCGAACCTCCTGGGCGGTAAGTCCGCCCACGTCCACGCCCAGCACCCGGGTGCGGTGCAGGGTGGTCCTTCCCGCAGCGGCCGCGATGCACACCGCCAGGTATGCCGCCGCCAGAACGCCCACGGCGATACCCACCGCCATCCCGGCGATCCGGCCCGCCGAACGGGTCCGCTTTTCCTTCTGCAAGGGCTTCTGGTCTGTCTTTTCCATCAGGGCCCCTCCTCATCATTCTGTTGCCGCGCTGTTGCGGGTTCGTATAGTATACTACATCTCCTTCCAAAAAAGGTTACAATCCGGTAACAATCGCCGGTTCTTCAACACACTGTTGATTTATGTACGGGCCCGCTTGGGGATCCGGATGGTCAGCAGGATCTCCTGCTCCGTGTCCCGCCGGTCCCACCCGGCGTCCACCCCGGCCTGACGCATCAGGTGCAGTCCCCGGTCCACGCTGTTGAGAAACAGCCGCACATCCTTGATGATGTAGGTGCTGCGCCCCCGGGGCGGCGTGGCCCGGTCCTCCTGCAGAAGCTTTTCCACATGGGCCTCCGCCTGGGCCACGTTCATCTGCCGCCGCACCATGTCCCCGGCGGCCCGGCGCTGGACCTCCGGGTCCTGGAGCCGCAGCAGCGCCCGGGCATGCCGCTCCGTCAGCCCGTTTTCCCGCAGAAGATTCCGCACATCCTCCGGCAGCCGCAGAAGCCGCAGCTTGTTGGCCACCGTGGGCTGGGCCCGGCCCAGGCGCCGGGCGGCCTCCTCCTGGCTGAGCCCATACCGGGAGATCAGCCGCGCAATGGCCGCCGCCTCCTCCCAGCAGTCCAGGTCCCGCCGCTGAAGATTTTCCATCAGAGCCAGCAGGGCGGAGTCCTCCTCGCCCACCTGGGCCACCAGACACGGCACCTCCCGCAGTCCGGCGATCCGGGCCGCCCGCAGCCGCCGCTCCCCGGCCACCAGCTCATACCCGTCTCCGGCCCGGCGAACCGTCAGCGGCTGTAAAATGCCGCAGGAGCGGATGCTGGCGGCCAGCTCCGCCAGTCCCACCTCGTCAAAGCCCTGCCGGGGCTGCTGGGGATTGGGCCGGATGCGGCCCAGGGGGATGTACTGGACCCGTGTGGACAGAAATTCACCCTTTCGCTGCAATTTCATGGCGCTCGCCCTCCTTTTCCCCCATTTTATCCGTCCCGTGCGGCAAAAAAGGCCGCACTCTGTCGGGAAATCAAAATTTCCCCGCTTGCGCCCCGGACTGCCCCTCCCGCGTGTACATCCACCCTCAGCAGCGGAAAAAATGCTTGCCATCCGGGGCCCCGGGGGGTACAATAGCACCAATCAGAAAACAGGAGGCGCATTCCTATGGAGTTTAACCCGCAGAAGCAGCTGGCAGGCCTGCTGGAGTGGATGGACCAGCAGATGACCCTGTGCCATGGCAAGACCGCCGTCATCGGCATTTCCGGCGGCAAGGACAGCAGCACCGTGGCGGCGCTGGCAGTGGCCGCCTACGGCCGCGAGAACGTGTACGGCGTCCTGATGCCCAACGGCGTCCAGCCGGATATCGACTATTCCCAGGCCCTGGTGGAGCACCTGAACATTCCCCACTGCACCATCAATATCCACGACGCCGTCCAGGGCGTCCTTCACGAGATGGAGCAGGCGGGCCTGGAGCCCAGCCGCCAGACCCGGGTGAACCTGCCCTCCCGCATCCGCATGGCCACTCTGTACGCCGTGGCCCAGACCGTGCCCGACGGCATCGTCATCAACACCAGCAACCTCTCCGAGGACTGGGTAGGCTACTGCACCATTTACGGTGACTCCGCCGGGGCCTTCTCCCCCCTGGGCATGTACACCACCGAGGAGGTCATTGCCCTGGGCCGGGTCCTGGGCCTGCCGGAGAAGTTCCTGGTAAAGGCCCCCTCCGACGGCCTCACCGGCCTCACCGACGAGGACAACCTGGGCTTTACCTATCACGCCGTCAACGAATACGTTCGCCGGGGCGTCTGCGACCCGGCCATCCGGGCCCAGATCGACCAGAAGCACCGCGTCAGCCGCTTTAAATTCCAGACCCTGCCGGTGTATCACAACGGTTTGCCCATGGCCCTTACCGACGAGACGGATTACTACAAATAAGCGCCAAACACCCCGGAGCAGCGCTCCGGGGTGTTTCAGCCTGTCAAAAATACTTTTTGACAGGCTGAAAAGCATTTTCAAAACTTTCATAAAAGTTCTGAAAATGCGGTGATTGAAAACGAAAGACACCCCTGATGGGTTTCTTTCGTAACTATCTTCCTTTCCGAAGGCGGAGGCAATCCGCCCTTTTTTGACAAGCTCAAACACCCCGGAGCAGCGCTCCGGGGTGTTTGCATTGGTCTTTATTTGCTGCGGATGAACAGCACCCCCAGGGTGCCGGGGCCGCAGTGTGAGGTGACGGTGGACCCTGCGGTGGTCTCGATGATCTCCTCAAAATCGGGACACAGCTCCAGGAGCTTCTGCCGCACCGCCTCCACCGCCTCCGGGGCGCAGCGGGTATGGGTAATGAACACCCGGTGCCTGTTGATATCATCCCGTCCCTGGAGCCGGTCCTGGGTGTATTGCAGCATCACCTTGTCAATGGGGCCGCGATACTTTTTGCCTGGGGTCATCTTGCCGTCCTTCACCTCGATGCAGGGCTTCAGCTTCAGCAGATTGCCGCCGAAAGCGCTGAGGGCCGAGCACCGTCCGCCCTTGTACAGATAGTCCAGCCGGTCAATAACAAAGCTGGCCTCCACCCGGGGAGCCAGGTCCGTGCAGGCCCTCTGAATTTCCTCCGCCGTATGTCCGGCCGCCGCCAGCTCCGCGCCGTGGAGCACCAGGAGCCCCTGGCCCGTGGACAGGTTCCGGGAATCCACCACATATACGTCGCCGACGTCCGCCGCCGCCATGCAGGCGTTCTGATACGAGCTGGAAAAGTCGCTGCTGATGCAGAAGTGCACGACGCTGTACCCCTGCTGGTGCCAGGACCGGAACTCCCGGACATAGTCGAACACGTTGACGGCGCTGGTCCGGGGCAGCTGGCCGCTGGCGTCCACATAGTCATAAATGGTCTCCGGCGTGATCTCCACGCCGTCATGCCCCACCTGATCGCCGCAGTGCACCGACAGGGGCGTGATGGCAATGTCGTACCGTTCGATCAGCTCCGGCGACAGGTCGCAGGTGCTGTCCGAAATGATCTTTACCTTCATATCCTGTTTTTCTCCTTGTATAAGCCCCGGGCCCGGCCCGGCGGCGGTTTCTGCAAGATGACAAAAACTTCCCCTATGCGCCGCTTCACAAAACGACGCTTATGGTATTATACCGGATATCCTCTCTCCGCGCAAGAAAAACTTGCCATTTCTTCCGAAAAAAGCACGACAATTCCCATAGAATTGCCGCGCTTTTTTGATTTTATTCCTCAAACAGACTGGCCTGGTAGGGCAGCCCCCCCTTGCCGATGTTCCGGCGCTGGGCGGCATTTTCCTCCGCCAGGGCGTCGGCAATGGCCATTTTCCGGATGATATTGCGGACGGTGGCGTCCAGGTCGGTGCCCGCCCGATAGTCGGCAGGGAAGATGAAATCCACCCGCCCCTTGGCCAGCAGATCCTCCACGCCCTGGCGGTTCTCCTGCTGGTACACGGCAATGGCCTGGCCGCCATAGGCCCGCATCATTTTCATGCATGGCACATCAGACAGGCCGTCTCCCACATAGATCATGTTGGTAAACGGCACCCGCTTGCTGTCGTCGGGCATGGAGTCATTGAGGGTCTTGTCGTCGGACACATCCAGCACGCCCTTATTGATGCGATAGACGAACTGGGTCTTGTTGGTGAAGTTTACGTCCAGCTTGGGCCACGAGGCCAGCCCGTCCCCATCATAGAAAAACTCACAGGCGTAGATCTCCCGGAACTCCCGGGCGATGCCGCTGCCCTCGATGATCTCCCGCAGGCCGGAGGAGATGACATAGTGCTCCACCTGCACCCCCTGGCTGCGTCCAAATTCGTTGATGCGCCCGAACCAATCGGCCACCCCGGGAAACAGCTCCATCCCGTGACCGCACCGCACCAGGAAATCCCGATCCAGCCGGATGTTCTGGGCCCGGCATTCGGCGATCATGGTGTACATGTACGCCAGCAGCCCGTCCATGCGGTTCTCCCGGCCAAAGTCATTGGCCTTCCTCCAGAATTCTGCCGGAGTATAGCCCAGCGCCGGGATAAATGCATAGTCCTCCATGTCCGTGGTGCACAGAGTCTTGTCAAAGTCATACAGCAGCGCCACAATAGGCGTCATACCGCCACCTCCTTGCGTATAGGGCAAAAAAGCGGCCCCCAGGGGCCGCTTTTTGCATTTCATATCAGCGTCTGTCGCCGCTGCTGTAGTTGCGGCCAAACTGCAGGTCCTCCAGGTTCAGCTTAAAGTCCAGGGGAAAGGGGGAATCCTCCTCTTTCTTCTCATGGGGCTTTTCCTCCGGCTGAGGCTCCGGGGCGGGCTGCTGCTCCTGCGAAGGCTCCTCCTGAGAAGCAGGCTCCGCATCCGTCGCAGCCTCCGCCACAGGCACGGCGTTCTCCTGGGGGGCAGGCAGGGCCACGGCCTCGCTCTGCTCCTCCTGCTCCGACGCATTCCGCTCCGGCAGAGCATCCAGAAACGCCATCTGCTGGGCGCACAGCTCCCGGCTGCGCTGGATAAAGCTCTCCGTCTCGCTTTGGGCCGCAGCCAGCTTCTCCCAGGAATCCCGGATCTCCTGCTGGAGCTGCCGGGCCTGGATCTCGGCCTCGCCCCGGGCCTCGATCAGGAGCCGCTGCGCCTCCGCCTGGGCGTTGGAAATGGTCTTTTCCTTTTCCGCGTGGGCCTCGGCGATGGACTTGTCCCTTTCGGCCTGGGCCTCGGCCACCATCTGGGCCGCCATTTTCTGGGCCGCCAGCAGGGTAGACCGCATGGCGTCCTCGGTGGCGCGGTATTCCTCCACCTTCTCGGCCAGCACCTTCAGCTTGGCCTTCAGGGTGGTATTGTCCTTATACAGCGCGGTATAATCCTCCGTCAGGCCGTCCAGAAATTCGTCCACAGCCGTCATACTGTAGCCGCTGCTCAGGCCGGACGATTTGGGAAAGGTTTTCTCGGAAACTTCCTGGGGTGTGTACATGATCTATCCCTCCGTTTTTTGCTGTATCGGTCCGTCACATGTACAGGCCGCTGTTTTCCAACTCGTCGATCAGGTCGCCCATAAGATCCACGGAATAGGGCGTGGCGATATAGGTCTTGGCGGCCACGCGCTTGACCTTGCCGCCGGTAGCATAGGCCACGCCGGACACGAAGTCCAGCAGCCGCCGGGCAGTATCGGGGTCGGTGTTCTCCATATTCACCACCACGGTGCGCTTTTCCAGCAGATGATCGGCAATGGCCGTGGCGTCCTCGTCATACTTCGAGGGCTTCACCAGCACCACCTTCAGCTGGGTAGTGGCGTGGATGTTCACCACCTTGCTGCGGCGCTCCTCATCCCGGCGCTCCTCCCGCCGGTCGTCCCGGCGGGGACGATCCTGGTAATCGTCCTCCTGATATTCCACCGGTTCATCCTCGTCGTCATAGGGATGGATAAACTTCTTGAACTCGTCCTTCAGGCTCATGTGCTTCCCTCCGCTCTTTATTTTGTATAGTCCCGTGCGCCGAAAATTGCCGTGCCCACCCGGATCATGTTGCTGCCGCACCGGATGGCGTCGGCAAAATCGCCGCTCATGCCCATTGACAGATATTCCATCCTATTATCGTATATTTTTGCATTGATGTCAACATAAAGCCACCGCATTTTCTCGAAATATGCCAGATTTCCGTGGGGCTCCATGGCCACCGGAGGGATGGTCATCAGTCCCCGGACCCGGACATGAGGCATGGCCAGAGCCGTTTCCGCGGCGGCGGCGATATCCTCCGGCGCAAAGCCGCTTTTGGCCGCCTCCCCGCCGATGTTCACCTCCAGCAGGATATCCTGGCAGAGCTCCAGCCTTCCGGCGGCCTTTTCGATCTCCTGCAACAGCTCCGTGCTGCCCACAGACTGGATCAGATCGGCCTTGCCCACCACCTGGCGCACCTTGTTGCGCTGGAGATGGCCGATAAAGTGCAGGGGGCGGCCGGCGTAGGCGTTTTCCGCCAGCTTGGCGGTCATCTCCTGCACCCGGTTTTCGCCCAGGGCGTCGATCCCGGCGGCAATGGCCTCCTGGCAGGCGGCGGCGTCGTTCATTTTGCTGGCGCCCACCAGGATAACGTCGGCGCCGGTGCGCCCCGTTTCCCGGGCCGCCTGGTCCATCTGCTGCCGGACGGCGGCAATATTCTCCGCAATAGACATAGTGAAAGCCTCCCTTTCCGCGGTCAATCTTCTTTCAATATCTGTGTGCCGTCCAGGGTCACGCCGGTCATGATGACCTCGTCGCCGGGACGGAGCGTTGACAGTCCCTCGGTGTTCTGAGGCACGGACACCAGCACATAGTCGTCCCCCTGATACACCATTTCCACAGGCTTGAACTGGGGGAAGCTGCCCTGAACGCAGTATACGCCCAGCTTTCCGTTGTCGCTCTGCCGCAGGCACACGGAGGGCAGACGCAGCCCCGTATAGCTGTGCAGCACGATCTGCGCCGTCTGGTGCCGCAGCTGAGTGGTCTCCGCCAGATATTCCCGGCAGGACAGCACCACCACGCACCGGCCGTTTTCCGCCGGGCCCACGGAATGCACCGCGGCGGCAATGTCGTCGGTGACGCCCTTGGTCAGCCGCAGAGATACGCTGCCGCAGGCGGCAATGCGCTGGGCCTCCTCCTCCGCCACGGCGGCGGCATAGTACCAGGTGTTGCTGTAAATCAGCTTGCCCACGTTGGCGGTATTCTCCCCGGGGGCCAGGCTGTCCAGAGCGCTGGGAGTCAGGTCCCCCAGGCCCGCCGGGGTCAGCACGGACTCATACCCGTCGCACACGGCGGAATACGTCCCCGCCCGGGGAGCGGTGATATCCGTGGCTCCGGTAAGGCCCGCCTGCAAGGAGTCGATCTCGTCCTGCACCGCGGCGATCTCCGTTTTGATCTCCTGGCTGGAGGTATAGGCCCGGCTGCGCTTGACAATGGCGGCCTTCAGCTGGGACAGGTCGCCGGAGGCGGCGGTATAGTCCCCGCCGGTGAGATTCTTCCGCAGGGCCATGATTTCGTCGGAAATGGAGCCGTCCAGCTTCAGGGCGGCGTCGGGGTTCAGATAGGAGGACAGGGCGTATTCCAGCTGCTCCAGCTGCAAACGCTTGGCCTGGATCTGGGCCACGGCCTCCAGGGCCCCGGGGCTGTCATAGGCGGTAGCGATGACCTGGCCCTTTCCCACCTTTTCCCCCTCGTCCCGGGTATGGCTCAGGGTCCCGGCCTCGGAGCGGAAGGCTTCCTCCTCCCGCACCAGCCAGCCGGAGGCCTCCACGGATTCCTCCGTGGTGCTGGTATACACCCGGGTGGTGGCGTAGGGGTTCGTCAGATACCGCACCCCCTGGACCAGAAAATAGAACACCACCGCCGCCGCCAGGGCAATGGACAGAATTTTGAATGCGCGGGTGGACTTCATGGCGTAACCTCCTTTGGTGGCCGGGTGATGGTGTTGGGGCGCTGCCGCGCGCCGGGGCATGTCTCAAAAAATCTCCGTGCCCAAGGATTTGCCCGCGGCAAAGCGCTTGTGCGCCTCCGACGGCAAGCCCGGGTCGTTTAATGGCACCGGATGAACCGGAATGATGGTGGATATTGCGTGCTTGTAGATCACCTGCTGCTTGCCGTCGGTGTCCAGCACCACGGTGAAGCTGTCAAAGCCGGTGACGCTGCCCCGCAGCTGAAAGCCGTTCATCAGAAATACGGTAACGGGCAGGCTCTGCTTGCGGACCTTGGTCAGGAAAATGTCCTGAAGATTGTTTTTCTGCATAACGAATGCTCCTTTTCTCTTTGTGCGGACGGCTGTCCGCCTGCCCTTATCCTAAGCCATGGGCTGTGAGAAAATCTGTCGCATTCTGTAAAGCCGCCGGGAAATCCGGCTCCCGGTCCCAGAGGATCCAGTGGATGTCCGGGTTGCGCCGCAGCCAGGTCAGCTGCCGCTTGGCGTACTGGCGGGAGCGGAGCTTGACCTCCTCCACCGCCTGGTCCGTGGTGGCCGCGCCGTCGGCCACCGCCAGAAACTGCTTGTAGCCGATGGCCTGCAGGGCCGTGGCATCCCGGGGCAGGCCGCTGTCCAGAAGGTCCTGCATCTCCTGCAAAAGCCCCTGGCGGACCATGTCGTCCACCCGCCGGTCAATGCGCCGGCGCAGGTCCTCCCGGTTCCGGAAGCTCAGCCCGATATACACCGCCTCGTACCGGTCCGGACGCTGCCGTCCCCGCCTGTCCCGCAGGGACATGGGCTCCCCGGTCTGCTCATAGATCTCCAGTGCCCGGAGAATGCGCTTTTCATCCCGCAGGTGCAGCCGTCCGGCGGTTTCCGGGTCCACGGTCCGCAGCCGCTCCAGCAGCGCCTCCGGCCCCTGCTCCCGCAGCTCCCGCTGGAGCCGCAGCCGTACCTCGCCGCCCTGGCTGCCGGGGGCGAAGTCGTCACCCCGGATCAGGGCGTCCAGATACAGCCCCGTGCCTCCGGCCAGCACCGGCAGCCGGCCCCGGGCCAGAATGTCCCGGATGCAGCCGTCCGCCGCCTGGCAGAACCGGGCCACGGACCAGCTTTCCGCCGGATCCGCCACGGCGATCATATGATGGGGCACCCCCTCCATCTCCGCCGCCGTGGGGGCGGCGGTGCCGATGGTCATGCCCCGGTAGATCTGCATGGAGTCCACGGATACCACCTCGCCGCCGAAGCGCCGGGCCAGAGCCACGGCCATTTTAGTTTTTCCGCTGGCGGTGGGACCCACCACGCACAGGACCCTGGGGGCCATAGGCCGCTCCTTTCCGGGCGTCACGCCCGCTTGAACATTTTTTCCACCTGGTATTTGCTCAGCCGCACCGCCACCGGGCGGCCATGGGGGCAATACTGAATTTCCCCGGACTGGACCCTGTCCACCAGACGCCGCAGCTCGGCAGGGTCCGTGTGCATCCCGGCCTTGATGGCGGATTTGCAGGCCATGGTCTGCAATAGGCTGTCCCGGGCTGCGTCCGGGTCCGCCCGGTTCAGCCGCAGGTCCTCCGCCAGCTCCTCCAGGGCTCCGGTGGGGTCGTCTACCCCGGTTGGCACCCCCCGCACCAGCACCGCGCCGCCGAAATCCTCGCACCGGAAGCCATACCGCTCCAGCAGGGGCAGCTGCTCCAGCACCGCCGCGCAGTCCTCCGGCGACAGCTCCACCGCCATGGGCTCCAGCAGTGTCTGGGACATGATGGGCTCCGTGGCGGCCTTCAGCGCGTCGAACCGCACCCGCTCGTGGGCAGCGTGCTTGTCGATGAGCCACACGTTCTCCTGCTCATCCTCGCAGATGATATACGTCCGCAGCACCTCGCCGGCAATGCGCCAGGGAGCCTCCCTGGGCGGCTCCATGGTCACCTGCTCCGGCAGGGACACCGTCTCCTGTACCGGCTCCCGCACCGGCTCCGGCTTTGGGGCGGGCGGGGTAATGTGATAGCTGACGCCGGGGCGGCCGGTGGGCGCGGTAAAGGGCTTGCCCGCCTCCGGGGCCACGTCCCGCACCGCCATGGTCTGGGCCGGTCTTTCCTCCGGCTGCGCCGCAGGCCGGGACACCGGCGCGGCGGGACGGGCGGTATAGCTGCCCAGCGGGCGCTTCTCCGGCTCCGGCTTCTGCTGCTGCCGGAACTCCTGGGCCGTCATGGTCCGGTAGAAGGGCTTCTCCTCCTTTTCCGGGGCCTTGGGGCGAGCTGCCGCGTCCAGGGCATCCATGACGGTATAATACACCGCATCGAAGGCGGTTTTATCCGATACGAATTTCACCACGGTCTTGGCCGGATGCACGTTCACGTCCACCCGGTCCTCCGGCAGGGTCAGATGCAGCACGCAGCCGGGGAACTTCCCCTTCAGCAGCCGGTTGCGGTATGCCTCCTCCAGGGCGGCGGACAGCAGCTGGCTTTTGACGAACCGTCCGTTGACGAAGAACAGCTGGCGGCCCCGGGTGCCGTGGCCGTTCAGGGGCCGGGTCACATAGCCCGCCACCTGCACGTCGCCGCCGCAGCCCCGGACCTCCTGCAGGCCCATGGCGAAGTCCCGGCCCATGGCCGCATAAACGGCGGACAGCAGCTGCCCGTCGCCGGGGGTGTGGAGCACCTCGGCCCCGTCCCGCAGCAGCTTGAAGGACACCTCCGGATGGCTCAGGGCCAGGTGCTGGACGATGCCCGCCACGGCGGCTCCCTCGGCGCTGTCCTTTTTCATGAATTTCATCCGGGCGGGGGTGTTGTAAAACAGGTCCCGCACGCAGATGGTGGTGCCCTCCGGGCACCCGATCTCCTCCACCTGGCCGGGCACGCCCCCCTCCAGATGCAGGGAGGCCCCTGCCGGGGCCCCGGTCTGCCGGGTGAAGATATCCACCCGGGACACGGCGGAGATGGCGGCCAGCGCCTCGCCCCGGAAGCCCAGGGTACCGATGGCGGCCAGGTCCGCCGCCGTGCGCAGCTTGCTGGTGGCGTGGCGCAGAAACGCCGTGGGCAGCTGCTGCGGCGCGATGCCGCAGCCGTTGTCCGTAATGCGCAGATAGGTGAGGCCCCCGTGCTGGACCTCCGCCACAATGGCGGTGGCCCCGGCGTCCAGGGCGTTTTCCAGCAGCTCCTTGGCCACGCTGGCGGGCCGCTCCACCACCTCGCCGGCGGCGATCAGATCCGCCACATGCCGCGGCAGGCATTGAATATCAGGCATAGCGTTGTCCTTTCGTGTTACGTCAGCTTCTTTTTCAGTTCATACAGCAGCTGCAATGCCTCCAGAGGCGTCAGCGAGTCCACCTGGGTCCGGCGGAGCCGGTCGATGACCTGGCTCTCGGCCACGGCGGCAAAGGACACCTGGTCCTCCCGGGGAGCGGGGGCCGCCGCCGGACGGCCGGACTCCTCCTCCAGCTGCCGGAGGATTTTTCTGGCCCGGGACACCACCGCGTCCGGCAGGCCCGCCAGCTTGGCCACCTCGATGCCGTAGCTGCGGTCCGCGCCGCCGGGGACGATCTTCCGCAGGAACACGATCTCCTCGCCCCGGGCCCGGACGGCGATGTTGTAGTTCTTCACGCCGGGGAGGGTGCCCTCCATGGCGGTAAGCTCGTGGTAATGGGTGGCAAACAGGGTCTTTGCCCCCAGGCGCTTGGGGTCGGCGCAGTATTCCAAAACCGCCCGTGCGATGCTCATACCGTCGAAGGTAGAGGTGCCCCGGCCGATCTCGTCCAGGATCAGCAGGCTCTTGTCCGTGGCGGCATGGAGGATGTCGCTGACCTCCGTCATCTCCACCATAAAGGTGGACTGCCCCGCCGACAGATCGTCGGAGGCCCCGATGCGGGTAAATACCCGGTCCACAATGCCCAGGCGGGCCGCCTTGGCCGGGACGAAGGACCCGATCTGGGCCATGAGCACCATCAGCGCCACCTGGCGCATATAGGTGGACTTGCCCGCCATGTTGGGGCCGGTGATGATGGACACCCGGTCCTGGGTGCGGCCCATATAGGTGTCGTTGGGCACAAACAGGGCGTCGGGCCGCATGGCCTCCACCACCGGGTGGCGTCCCTGGTGGATCTCGATAACGCCGGACTCGTCCACCGCCGGGCAGCAGTAGTTGTTCTTCACCGCCACCACTGCCAGGGAGCACAGGCAGTCCGCCTCCGCCACGGCGGCGGCCGTGGCCTGGATCCGGGCCACATGGCCGCTCAGCTCCTGCCGCAGCCGGGTGAACAGCTCATATTCCAGGGCCGATACCCGGTCCGACGCGGACAGGATGTCGTGCTCCAGGTCCTTCAGCTCCTGGGTGATGTATCGCTCGCCGTTGACCAGGGTCTGCTTGCGGATGTATGTCTCGGGCACCTGGTCCTTGAAGGAGTTGGACACCTCGATGTAATAGCCGAATACCTTGTTGTACCCGATCTTCAGGGTGCGGATGCCGGTTTTCTCCTTTTCGGCGGCCTCCATAGAGGCGATGATGCCCTTGCCGCCATGCAGAATGCCCCGCAGGCGGTCCACCTCCGGGTCGAAGCCCTCCCGGATGAACTCGCCCTCCCGGACGGAGAAGGGGGGATCGTCGCACAGGGTGCGGCCGATCAGGTCCGTCAGGTCCTCCAGAGTGTCCAGCTGGGCCAGCTCCCCCAGGCGGCCCCGGTCAAAGGCCGACAGCAGCTCCTTCACATGGGGCAGCCGCGCCATGGCGTTTTTCAGGGCTACCACGTCCCGGCCCCCGGCGGTGCCGTATACAATGCGGCCCACCAGCCGCTCCATGTCGCCGATGCCGGACAGGGCCAGGGCCAGCTCCTCCCGCACCATGGTGTGGTCCACCAGCTGGCCCACGGCGGCGCTGCGGCGGGTGATGGCCGTAACGGACAGCAGGGGCCGCTCCAGCCAGCTGCGCAGCAGCCGCCCGCCCATGGGGGTTCGGGTCTTGTCCAGCACCCAGAGGAGGCTCCCCTTTTTCTCCTTGCTGCGCAGGGTCTCCGTCAGCTCCAGATTCCGCCGGGCCGTCAGGTCCAGCTCCATAAACTGCCCCTGCTGATAGTAATCCAGGTCGTCCACGTGGCGCAGGTCGGTTTTCTGCGTCTCGTGGAGATAGCCCAGCAGCGCCCCCAGCGACAAAGCCGCGGCGGGGTTCCCCTTGGGCAGGCGTCCGGCGGCCTCGTCGCCGAACTGGGTGCGGACGGTCCTTTCCGCCTCCTGCAATTGAAAGCGTCCGGCGCTCAGCCGCTCCACATGGCAGTGGAGCTTATCCTGCAAAAGAGACAGCAGCGGCCCGCACTGGTATGCCGCCGGATTCACCACTGCCTCCGCCGGGGAAAACCGGCCCAGCTCGTTGAGCAGATGCTCCGCCCGGTCGGGCCCCTGAAAGGCGGTAACGTGGGTCTTGCCGGTGGAAATGTCGCACACGCTGAAGCCCGCGCAGGTGTCGTCCAGATACAGCCCCGCGCAGAAGTTGGACCGTCCCTCCTCCAGGCAGGCGGCGTCTATGACGGTGCCGGGGGTCACCACCCGGATAATGTCCCGGTCCACCAAGCCCTTGGCCGTGGCGGGGTCCTGGGTCTGCTCGCAGATGGCCACCTTGTAGCCCTTGGCAATAAGCCGGGCAATATAGGCGTCGGAGGCGTGATAGGGAATGCCGCACATGGGCACCTTTTCCTCAAAGGGCTTGTTCTTGTCCTTGTCCCTGGTGGTCAGGGTCAGGTCCAGCTCCTTGGACGCCTTCCGGGCGTCATCGCCGAACATCTCGTAAAAATCCCCCAGCCGGAAAAACAGGATGGCGTCCTGATTCTGCTCCTTGATCTGCAAATATTGTTTCATCATGGGGGTCAGCTCCGCCATGGTTTCACCCGCGCTTTCTGCCGCATGTGCGGCGTATCTGTCGAATGGTAGTGGAAAACATTGTTGAAAAGTGCAAAACTTCGTTCAATAGGGGGAATTATTCCATCTCCCCGAACAGTGCCCAGGTGTTGCTGTCGGTGATCCTCACGTTCCGGTACTGGCCCAGGGCGTCCCTGCTGCCCACCAGGTGCACCAGCCGTCCCCCCGCCGTCCGGGCGGACAGGGGCCACCGGGCGTCGTCGGTCTCGCCGTCCACCAGCACCCGCAGGGTCCGGCCTACATACCGGGCATGAAGCCGGGCGGATATCTCGTTTTGCGTATTGCACAGCATATCGAACCATTTCTGCTTTTCCGCCCGGGGAACGGGGTCGTCCATTTTGGCCGCCGGCGTACCGGGCCGGGGGGAGAAGATGAAGGTAAACAGGGCGTCGAACTCCACCTGCCGCACCAGGTCCACGGTCTCCATGGCCTCGGCCTCCGTCTCGCCGGGGAAGCCGATGATCACATCGGAGGTCAGCACCAGGTCCGGCATGACCTTCCGGGCATAGCCGATCAGGTCCAGATATTTCGCCCGGTCATAGGGGCGGTTCATGGCCCGCAGCACCCGGTCGCAGCCGGACTGCACCGGCAGGTGCAGCTGATGGGCCACATGGCGGCTTTGGGCCATGGTGTCGAACAGCTTATAGCCGGCGTCCTTGGGCTGGGACGACATAAAGCGGATCAGGTAGTCGCCGTCGATCTTGTCCAGCTCCCGCAGCAGGTCCGCAAAGTCCCAGGGCTCCGGCAGGTCCTTGCCGTAGGAGTTGACGTTCTGGCCCAGCAGGGTGATCTCCTTATATCCCTCCGCCGCCAGCTGGCGGACCTCCTCCACGATCTTCTCCGGGGAGCGGCTGCGCTCCCGGCCCCGGACGTAGGGGACGATGCAGTACGAGCAGAAGTTGTTGCACCCATACATGATGGATACCCACGCCCGAACCCGGCCCTCCCGGACCACGGGCATGCCCTCGGCAATGGAGCCGTGCTCGTTCTCCACGGAGAACACCCGGCCCCGGCGGGTATACACCCGGTACAGCAGCTCCGGGAACTTCCACAGGGCCTGGGGCCCGAACACCAGGTCCACATGGCGATAGCTCTCCCGGACCTTCCGGGCCACCTCCGGCCGCTGGGCCATGCAGCCGCACAGGCAGATGATCTGCTCCGGGTTCGCCTTTTTCGTGTGGGTCAGGGCGCCCAGGGTGCCGTAAACCCGCTTTTCCGCATGGTCCCGGATGGCGCAGGTATTCATGACCACAATGTCCGCCCGGGCCGGATCGTCGGTGAAATCGCACCCCATATCCCGCAGCATCCCCAGAATATGCTGGCTGTCGGCCACGTTCTGCTGGCAGCCGAAGGTGTCCACCATCGCCAGAGGCGTCCGGCCCCGGGCCCGGTGGATATCGTGTATTTTCTCGGTAAACTCCCGCTGGCGGGCCATCTGCCCGTCGTCGAGAAGAACTTGCTTTCTGTCCAATGGAAACCTCCCAGCCGCCCGTTTTCGTAAAATAGGCGGCACTTTCCGAATTTAATAACTTATCATACCACATTTTTCTCTCCGTTACAAGGAAGGCCGCCGGGAAAAATGGCGAAAAATTTGTGTCCCCGGCGCTTTATCTTGCCCGAAGAATATGGTATACTGAAGAAAAATCGTCGAAAACGAGGATATCGCGCCATGAAAGACAACGAAAACAGACGGCTCATGCCCCAGGCGGAGGCCGACGGCATCATCGAGGGCCGGAACGCCGTGATCGAGGCCCTGCGGGCCGGAACGGCCATCGACAAAATTTACCTGGCCAAGGGCGAGACGGACAAGACCCTGGGCCACATTGCCTCCCGGGCCCGGGACGCCGGGGTTGTTGTGGTGGAGGCTGACCGGCGGAAGCTGGACGCCATGAGCCGCACCCACGCCCACCAGGGAGTCATCGCCCTGGCCGCCGTCCGGGAATACGTCAGCATCCAGAGCATTCTGGACAGCGCCGCCGCCAAGGGGGAGCCGCCCCTGCTGGTGGTGTGCGACGAGATCTCCGACCCCCACAATCTGGGGGCCATCCTCCGCACCGCCGAGTGCGCCGGGGCCCACGGGCTCATCATCCCCAAGCGCCGGTCCGCCGGCCTCACCGCCATCGTGGGCAAAACCTCCGCCGGAGCCGTCAGCTATCTGCCGGTGGCCCGGGTGGCCAACCTTACCTCCGCCCTGAAGGACCTGAAAAAACAGGGCGTATGGATCTTCGGCACCGCCGCCGGGGCCTCCACGGACCTGTACAGCGCCGACCTGAAGGGTCCCGCGGCCATCGTCATCGGCTCCGAGGGCGACGGCATGAGCCGCCTGGTGGCGGAAAACTGCGATTTTTTGGTCAGCATCCCCATGAAGGGGCACATTTCCTCCCTGAACGCGTCGGCGGCCGCAGCCATTCTGCTGTACGAGGCCGTGCGCCAGCGCCGGGGATAACAGCAAGGAGCTTCTATGAGTAAGCAAGACATGCGGCCCACGCCGCCGGAGGAGCACTATACCATAGACGAGATACTGGAGGAGTTTGGCTCCGGTGCGCCTGCGGAGGAGCCCTCCCCCATACCGGACCCGGCCCCGGAGTCCATGCCGGACCCGGCCCCGGAGCCTCAGACGGAGCCGGAAAGCGAACCGAAAGCCGGACCGGAGCCCGTTTCCGAGCCGGAATACCGCCCGGACGACACGCCCCCTCCCCCCCGGGAGAATCCCCTGGATAAGCTGCGCCGCCGGATACAGGCCCGGCAGGAGGACCCCGACGAGCCCGGCCTGGAGCCGGAGGAGGACGACGAGGACGCCGTTCTGCCGGAACGGACGCCTCTGAAGCAGCGTCTGTCCGCCGCCGTTCAGTGGGTCCGGGACCGCATTCCCGCCCGGGATCTGGAGGAGCCCACGGACGCCCCGGAGGAACCGCCGGAGCCGGAGCCCACCATGGACGACGCCGCCCGGGAGGCCAAATGGCAGTGCGCCCGGACCCACCGGCAGCGCATGCTGCTGGCCCTGCCCGCCCTGCTGGCGGTCATCGTAGCCGTTATTGACGGCCTGGATGTGCTGTCCCAGGGGTGGTACGACCATGTGTGGCTGCGCTGCGGCATCCCGGCAGGACTGCTGATCCTGTGCCTGCTGCTGTGCCCCCACCTGTGGCAGGAGGCATGGGAGCATCTGCGCCATGGCCGGGTCACCGCCCCGGCGGCGCTGCTGTGCGGCCTGGTGGCCCTGGCGGACAGCGCCTGGTGCCTGTTTCTGGGGAATTGTCCGAATTTGCCCTTTGCCGCCCCGGCGGCGGCGCTGCTGTATCTGTGCGTCTGCGGTCAATACCGTGCCGCCCGTGCCCGGTACGACAGCTTCCGCCTGGCCCAGCTGGGCGGCGTTCCCCCGTATGTGGCCTCCGTCACCGCCGCCGGCGCCTGCAAGCAGCAGGGCCGTCTGGAGGGCTTTTACCGTCTGTGGCAGTCTCCGGACCCTGCCGCCCGCTGGCAGCCCATCCTGACGCCGCTGTATCTGGCCCTGGCCACGGTGCTGGCCCTGGTGGCGGCGCTGGCCGGCCATCAGATGAACCGTTTTCTCTGGCTGTGGTCGGCGCTGTTGTCGGCCACGGTGCCTCTGTCCCTGCCTCTGTCCGGGGCGCTGCCCCTGTCCCTGCTGTGCCGCCGCCTGCACAAAAGCGGCTGTGCCGTGGCAGGCTGGAAGGGTGCCCGGGCCATCTCCGCCGCCCGCCGGGTGGTGGTAACGGATGAGGACCTGTTCCCCGCCGGGGTCCTGTCCCTGCAAAAGAAGGGGAAGGAGGGCCCCGCCTCCGCCCCGGTGGGCACGGTGGAGCTCAACGGTCTGAAGGTATACGGCGAGGAGATCAACCAGGCTCTGGCCTATGCCGAGGCCCTGTGCCGTGCCGCCGGCAGTCAGCTGACCCCTCTGTTCCAGCAGCTGATGGACGGTCAGGTCAGCTTCCGCTATGACGCCCACGATCTCCACTATTACGAGGACGGCGGCGTAGACTGCACCATCCGCGGGGCCACCGTGGCCATGGGCAGTGCCTATTTCATGAAAAAGCGCCGGATCACCCTGCCCCATGACCTGAAAATGGACACCGGCGTCTTTATGTCGGTGGACGGCAGGCTGGCCGCCATCTTCGTGGTGAAGTACCTGCCCTCCCGGAACGTGGAGTGGGCCCTGCGGGCCCTGCGCCGCAACCGGGTCACGCCGGTGCTGGCCACCCGGGGCGTCAACATCACCCCCAACATGCTCAAGCGGAAATTCCGGCTCAACGCCCGGCCCATCTATCCCGGGGTCGCCACCCGCCTGGCCCTGGCGGACCTTACCGGCCAGCGTGGGGAGGCCCCCAATGCCATCATCTACCGGGACGGTCTGCTGCCTATGGCGGAAACCGTCATCGGCAGCCAGCGCATGTGTCAGGCGGTGCGCTGGTCCACGGCGCTCGGCTGGATCGGCGGACTGTGCGGCCTGGTGCTGTCGTACTATCTCACCACGGCCGGTGATTTTGCGGCCCTGTCGCCGCTGTACATGCTGGCATTTCTGGCGCTGCTGCTGCTTCCCACCCTGCTGCTGTCGGGCCTGGTGAAATATTATTGATCCCCTGATGAAAAAGCTCCCTGTCTCGCATAAGACAGGGAGCTTTCAGCTTGTCAAAAACTTTTTTGACAAGCTGAAAGCCCCGGGCGTGGCCCGGGGCTTGCTTTATTCGTTCGTTCAGCGGTGGTCGCGATAGACGGGACACTTCTTGTATTCCTCGCCGTAGTCGGGGTTGCAGGTGTACTTCACCTGGGGGTCGTTGGTGGCAAACCGCTTGCCGCACAGCTTGCAGACATATTCGTCGTTGTCATAGCTGCTGAGAAACCCCTTGCTGATGTAATCCAGATAGTAACAGCGCGCCATGTTGTGATCCTCCTTGTTATTTATGATCCCGCGCGGGGGGGGTTACCAGTAGTTGGTGGCCTTGAGACGCAGCAGAACGTGATTGGAGGTATAGCGAGTGACAGGGACCCACTCATGGTTATCGTTGTAGCGGTGATCAGCATCATGTCTATGGTCGTCATGTACTTCATACTGCTCATGCAATATGCGGTTGATGGCATTTCCGAGAGCTACCTTCGATCCGAATAGTAGATGATAGTCTGTGTTTGTGGGTATGAAGCATGAAGGCTTAAAAAACGGCACCCGGTTAGTGGCAAAATCGAAGGTTCTCATCTGGCCATTGGTGCGGCCGGTGACATGGTTGTTATAAATGGTGATCTCCTCCGGCAGACGGCCGGTTCCGTCACTGATGGCCTCGATGATCTTCCGGGTCAGGGGGCTGTCGGCGTACTTATCCTCCAGCTCCTTTTGCCTTGCAAGCGCCGCCTGCTTTTTTGCATCTTCCTTCCGTTTTTCTTCTTTCAGTCGTGCTTGATTGCGTTTCTCCTGTCGCTTGTGCTTTATTGGTTCGGCAGCAATAATCCACACAAGGTAGACCGCCGCCAGAATCACCGAAACCAATCCGTTGCCGTCTGTCACCTTCCAGCCCACCCAAAACAATGCGCCTGCCGTCAGCAGCCAGAAGAAGAACTTCCAAAATCCTTCCCTTTCGTGTCCAATAATACCGGTGATAATCCAGACGCTCACGAATATTGTATACCAAGTAATGGTTGTTTCCATTATCGTCTTTTCCCTCTCTTTCTACTCACCACAGTACTTTTCTTTATTATAACTACTCAAAATAGCTATGTCAAGAAAATATCCTGTTAAACCGGGCGATAATGTCAAATCCATATAGTACAATTATCAAAAAACTTGGAGGTGGCCCATGGAAAAAGAGGAATTTGCCCGGCGGGTATCGCAGCTGCGGCAGGCCAAGGGCGTGTCAGCCCGGGACATGAGCCTTTCCCTGGGCCAGAGTGCCGGGTATATCAACAACATCGAAAACGGCGTGAACCTGCCGTCCATGTCCATGTTCTTCTACATCTGCGACTATCTGGGCGTAACACCAGAGGAGTTCTTTGCCGCGGAGCTGGCCGACCCGGTGCGTCTGCGGGCGCTGACCGGCTCCCTGCGGCGGCTCAGCAGCCGCCAGCTGGAGCTGCTGGCCCAGCTGCTCCAGGAAATGAAATAACCCCATCCCCTCCCGCCGATCGGGAAGAGGATGGGGTCGCTTTTTGCCGTTTTCCGCTTTCAACACCCCCCGCAGAGGACAGCGTCCCCGGCGCCCCGCGCACAGGGCGGCGCCCTGTCCGGGCAGGGATCACACGTCCCCTATATGGTGTACACAAACGGGTCCGAGGGATTCTTCATCACCGGGGCCGGAGTGGCGGCGGCCACCCGGGTGCCGCTGCGGACGGAGTGGGTCAAAAACACGTTGCCTCCCACCACGGAGCCGTCGCCGATGTCCGTCTCACCCCCCAGAATAGACGCGCCGGAATAGATGGTCACGTCGTCCCCCACGGTGGGGTGGCGCTTCCCCGGCAGGGACGCGTGCCCCGCCCGGGGCGACATGGCCCCCAGGGTCACGCCCTGATACAGCTTCACGTTCCGGCCGATCACCGTGGTCTCGCCCACCACGATGCCGGTGCCGTGATCGATAAAGAAGTGGGGCCCGATGGACGCGCCGGGGTGGATATCGATGCCCGTGCGGCTGTGGGCATATTCGGCCATGATCCGGGGAATCATGGGCACCCGCTGGCAGTACAGCAGGTGGGCAATGCGATAGACAAAGATGGCGAACAGGCCCGGATAGGCAAAGATGATCTCCTCCCGGGACGCAGCGGCGGGATCGGACTCAAACGTGGCGTCCAGGTCCTCCAGCAGCAGCCGCTGCACCCGGGGCAGCCGGCGCACAAACTCCCGGGTGATCTCCTCCGCCCGCTGCACCTGGTCCTCCGGCAGGGCCAGCCGCAGCTGGGCCGTCAGCTTTTCGGAAATGCGCTCCAGCAGCAGGGCGGCATAGTTCTCCGGAGCCAGGGACATCAGCGCCGGGTCCCCGAAATAGGCGGGGAACAGCAGGCGGCGCACCTCCTTGACCAGGTCGATGACCGCCCGGCGGTCCGGCAGGCGCAGGCCGCTGCCGTACAGGGGCGTGGCGCTCTCCGTCAGGGTGCGGCCCATGGCCGCGGCGGCTTCTTGAATGTGTTGGGGATACATAAACAGGCTTCCTTTCGGCATATGGAACATAAAAGCGGCAGGGCATGCAGGATGCATGCTCTGCCGCTGCTTATACGCGCATTTCCCGGGCAATTCAATCCCGGGCTTTCTGGGCAAACCATGCATGACCGTTCCGGGCATGACAACAGCAGGCCATGGTACAGATGGCCCGGCAGCTGTTGACGGAAACGGTTCTGCTCATGCGGTTTGCTCCTTTTCGGTGTCTGCTTTTATTATATGCCCCACCGGGCCCTGCGTCCATTGTCATTTTGGACAAAATGCGGATTTATTCTTCCCGCACCCGGTGGTACAGGGTCCCGCAGGCGGGCTCCACTCCCTTGACGGCGAACAGCTCCTCCACCGTGACGAACCGCACCCCCCTGGGCTGCAAGCGATCCACGATCTCCAGGGCCGCCGTGACGCTGGTGGCGTAGCAGTCGTGGAGCAGGAGAATGTCCCCGTCTCCCGCCCGCCGCAGAACAATGTCCAGAATGCTGTCCACGTCCCGGCTTTTCCAGTCCTCCGTGTCCACGGACCAGCAGATGACCGGAGTCCCCAGGGCGCAGAGCTCCCGGTCCGATAGGAAGCCGTAGGGGGGCCGCAGCCAGTAGCTCCCGTCCCCCAGCACCTGCCGCAGGGCACGGTCGCATTTTTTCAGGTCCGCCAGGGCGTCGGCGGTGGACAGCTCCGTCAGTGCCCTGTGGCTGAAGGAGTGGCTGCCGATCTGGTGGCCCTCCTGCCGGATACGCCGCACCAGGTCCTCCCGGCCTTCGATCTGACTGCCCACCAGAAAGAACGTGGCCCTGGCCCCCCGCCGGGAAAGGCCCTCCAGCAGCCGGGGCGTCCAGGCAGGGGAGGGGCCGTCGTCAAAGGTCAGGGCCATGTAAACCGGCTCTCCCGCCGGTTCTGCCGGCTCCGCCGCCGGTTCCGCCGCCGGGGCGCACCCGGTCAGCAGCAGCGCCGCCAGCAGCGCCGCCGCTATCCGCCGCCTCATACCGGTCCCTCCACCGCCACCGCCTGCATCCCCAGCTCCCGGTGCCGCTGCCACACCGTCTCCCTGGGATAGCGCACCACGCCCCGGTCCTCCCAGGGGTCGCAGCAGATATAGTGCTCCCGGTCATATCCCGACAGCACCACGCAGTGCTCGTTGGAGATCCACATGAAGGGCTGGCCCTCCGGCTCCGTCCGGTACCAGGGGCCGTTGACGGTGGGGCGCAGGTCAATGCTGATCCAGATCAGCACCGGAATCCCCCGGTCGATATACCGGCGGCATAGATAGCCAAGCTCCGCTCCGGTCTCGTTTCTGACCCGGTAAATCCCGGCTTTGTCCCGGGCCAGACCGGCCAAAAAGCGGGACATCCCGCTTTTTATCGCCGGGGCCCAGCAGCCCAGGGCGTCCGGGTCGTGAGGGTCCCCCACAAAGGCCCGGCGGGGGTCCGGCCCATGCCAGACGCCGCCTGCATCCCGGTAAAACGGGGCCGAGGGCAGATGGTCCCGGGCAAAATCCTCCGCCGTCACGGAAAAGCCCAGGTATTGCAGCGCCATGGCGGCGCTGACGCTTTCGCAGCCGGTGGGCAGGCTATGCCCCTGGCCGATAAAGGGCACCGGAAGCTGCTTCATGCCGCCCCCTCCCGCCGCCGGGACAGCCGGTGGAAGAAAAATACCTGCCCCACCACCAGGGCCGCCCCCACAGCCAGCGGAAGCCAGGGCTCTCCCAGCACCGCCGCCAGCAGATAGCAGACCGCACAGTCGGCGCCGACCGCCAGGCCGTACCACAGCTGGGTGGTAACATGGGCCATGTGATCGCACCCGGCGCCGGTGGAGCTCATGATGGTGGTGTCGGAAATAGGGGAGCAGTGGTCGCCCATAACGGCCCCGGCGCACACCGCCGCCACCGCCGCCGGCAGCAGGGAACTGCCGGCAAACACCGGCACCGCCACGGGAATGAGAATGCCCATGGTGCCCCAGCTGGTGCCGGTGGCAAAGGCCAGCAGCCCGCCCACCAGAAACAGCACCAGCGGGAACAGGGCCGTCAAGGTCTCACGCCCGGCAAACAGCCCCTGGACAAAGGCCGCCGCGTCCAGCCGGGCGGCAAAGGATTTCAGCCCCCAAGCAAAGGTCAGCACCAGCAGCGCCGGGGTCATAAGCTTGAAGCCATCCAGAAAGCCCTCTACATAGCCGGAAAACGTCACCACACCCCGGGGAATGTATAAAACCGCCATCACCAGCAGCGTTACCGCGCAGCCGAGGCACAGGGCCATGGGCGCATCGGTGTTGGCAAAGACGTTGGACGCCGTCAGGGGAAGCCCCCCCTCCCGGCAGGTCCGGCGGCCCAGCAGCACCATGCCCCACACCACCGAGACGATGAGGCACACCGTGGGCACCAGCAGATCCACCGCCCGGCCCCGGGGGCTAAACTGGCCGGCGGAAGATCGGTCATCCCGGGGCGGCTCCTGGACGGCGGCCAGCTGCTCCCGGCGGTACATGGGGCCGAAATCCCGGCCCGTCAGGGCCACCACGAACACCATCCACAGCATCAGAAGGGCGTAGAAATTATACGGGATGGCCCGCAGAAACAGGGTGAAGCCGTTGACCGTTCCGGCGTATTCCGCCGGAATGTACGACGACACGGCGGCGGCCCAGGAGCTGATGGGCGCGATGATGCACACCGGGGCGGCGGTGGCGTCAATGAGAAAGGCCAGCTTCTCCCGGGAGATGCGGAAGCGGTCGGCGATGGGCTGCATGATGGCCCCCACCGTCAGGCAGTTGAAATAGTCGTCCAGGAAGATCAGGCATCCAAGGCCCGCCGTGGCCGTTTCCGCTCCCCGGCGGGAGCGCACCCGGCGGGAAGCCCACTCCCCGAAGGCCCGGGAGCCGCCGGACCGGGCAAACAGCACCACAATGGCCCCCAGCAGCACGTCGAAAAAGAAGATCTTCCGGTCAATGCCCTCCATAAGGGTCAGAAACAGCGTCTCGAAGCTCCGCCAGGGGGCGAAGCCCTCTGCCAGCAGCGCCCCCATCACGCACCCGGCCAGCAGGGAGGAGTACACCTCCTTGGTGACAAAGGCCAGCACGATGGCCACCGCCGGAGGCAGCAGCGCCCAGCCGGTGCCCACAAAGGACGCAGAACCGCCGCCTGTGTCGGCAGCGGAGACGGCCCACAGCAGCACCAGCGCCGCCGCCAGCACGATCCCCCGCCTGCGGAAGGTTGTTTTCATGATCAATTTCCTCGCTTTCCCCATAAGTCGGCGCTCCCGCAGGGCGGGCCGCCTATTGAAAGTGTATGCGGGGATATGACAGGGGAGTATGTGCCCAAGGCAGGCGCGGGGGGACGGGGTACGGCCATGGGGCGGACAGAGTCGTCCGCCCCTGCAAAAAAACGCGCGTGGACGGCGGCCCCGGATACCGGAGCCGCCGCCCACGCTTAAAGGAAGAAAGATGAAAGAAGAAAGAGAGAGTAATTGGAATGCAAAATATATCCAGTGACGCTTCCGGAGAAGCGGTCACGCTGTCTTAGTTGCCGCGGCCGCCGTTGCCCCGGCCGAAGAAGTAGTCGTACAGGTCGCCGTAGGAATCCTGCTGGCCCTGGTTCTGGTTGGAGGAATCGTCCTCGGTGCCGGTGGTCTGGGGCTGCTGGTCAAAGGTCAGGCTCAGGGTGATCTCCTGGCCGCCGCGCCACACGGTAAGGGTGACGGTGTCGCCGGCCTTATAGCTCTTCTTAGCCATGGACAGGTCGCTCATGGAGGTGATGTCCGTGTCGTTGAGCTTGGTGATGACGTCGCCCAGCTGCAGGCCCGCCTTTTCCCCGGCGCCGCCCTTTTCCACGGCGTAGACGAACACGCCCTTGGTCACGTCGATGTTGTACTGGGCGGCCATCTGCTCGGTCATGCTGCCGGCCTTGATGGCCATGTAGGCCTTATCGGTGACCTGGCCGTTTTCCATGATGTCGGTGATGATGGTCTGGACATCGCTGATGGGGATGGCAAAGCCGATGCCCTCCACAGAGGTGTTGGAATAGCTGGAATACTTGGCGGACACAATGCCCACTACCTCGCCGTACAGGTTCATCAGGGGGCCGCCGGAGTTGCCGGGGTTGATGGAGGCGTCCACCTGGATCATGTTGAAGGGGGTGCCGTCCACATTGATGGCCCGGTCGCAGCAGGACACGATGCCCTGGCTCATGGAGAAGGTCAGCTCGCCCAGGGGATTGCCGATGGCCATCACCGTGTCGCCCACGTTGACGTCGGCGCTCTTGCCCAGGGTCACGGCCTGGAGACCGGTGGCCTCGATCTTCAGCACAGCCACATCGTAATCGCTGTCGCCGCCCACCACAGTGGCGGGATAGGTATCGCCGTTATACAGGGTGACGTTGACGCTGCTGGCGCCGGACACCACATGCTGGTTGGTGACGATATAGCCGTCCTGGGTGATGACGAAGCCACTGCCGGAGGAGGCGGACTCCACCTTCTGGCCGAAGATGTTGGTGGACACGGCGGAGCAGTTGATGGATACCACGCTGTTCACCGTGGCGGCGTACACCTCGGCGGGACTCATCAGCGTCTGGCCGTCCACGGATTTGACGCTGACGGCAGAGGCGGTGCGGCCGGTTTCCTGGATGGCGGTTTTGCCGGTCTTGCGGGCCAGGGACGCGCCGCCGAAGCCGCACAGGCCGCCCACCAGGGCGCAGCACAGGACCAGGGCCGTGACCTTGGTGCCGGTCTTTTTCCAGAAGCTCTTCCCGTTGGTCTTGGGAATCCGGGGTTCATCCTGATAATCGCCGGTGGTGCAGGAGGTCTGATCCTCCTGCGCCGTCTGGGGCTCCGGCCGGGGAGCGGGCTGCCAGCTGGTCTGGCTGGGGTCCGGCTGGCCGGGCTGGGGAGCCTGGTCCTTGGAATAACTGTAATGATACAGGTTTTCATCGCCGTTGAAGCTGCTCTCGTTGTTCTCGTCGTTGACGCCGTTATACATAACTGTGAACCTCCTATTGTCGGGCGGGGTGGAATGTGGTATCATGAGGTATCGTGCTCCGCCGCCGCTGTGGTTTTCCTTTCGATGGTTTATAGTATACGCGGAAACCTTAACTGGAGCTTTAAAAAACGGCGAAAATTTTGAACTTTTTGTGAAGTCAGGAGGGTGCGGCCTATGGTGAAAATTGAGGGGCTGAAGCTGGCCCCGGGCCAGGAGGAGGCCCTGCTGCGGGGAAAGGCGGCGCGGCTGCTGCGGGTGCCGGAGGGGGACATTCTGTCCCTGCAGGTGCTGCGCCGGTCCGTTGACGCCCGGGAGGAGCTGCGGCTGGTGTACACCGCCGCGGTGGAGCTGCGGCAAGAGAAAGCCGTGCTGCGGCGGGTGCGGGATAAGCGGGTAACGCCGTATACGCCGGAGGTATACCGGCTGCCGGGGACCCTGGCGGCCCCCGAGACGCCGCCGGTGGTCATCGGGGCCGGGCCGGGGGGCCTGTTTGCGGCCCTTGTTCTGGCCCGGTGCGGCCTGCGGCCCATCATCCTGGAGCGGGGCCGGGACGCCGTGACCCGGCAGCGGGACGTGGAAGCCTTCTGGCGGGGCGGCCCGCTGAATACGGAATCCAACGTTCAGTTCGGCGAGGGGGGCGCAGGCGCTTTTTCCGACGGAAAGCTGAATACCGGCACCCGGGACCGGCGGCACCGGTGGATCCTGGAGCAGCTGGTGGAAAACGGCGCGCCGGAGAGCATCCTCACCGACGCCAAGCCCCATGTGGGGACGGATATGCTCCATGTGACCCTGGTGAACCTGCGGCGGCAGCTGCTGTCCCTGGGGGCACAGGTGCGGTTCGGGCATCGGGTCACGGGACTGCGGGTCCGGGACGGGGCCCTGGAGGGGCTGGAGGTTACAGGGCCGGAGGGGCCGTATGTGCTGCCGGCCCGGCATGCGGTGCTGGCCCTGGGCCACAGCGCAAGGGATACCTTTGAAATGCTGCACGCCGCAGGGGTACAGATGGAGCAGAAGCCCTTTGCCGTGGGAGTGCGGATCGAGCACCGGCAATCGGACATGGACGCAGCCCAGTACCGGCAGTTCGCCGGGCACCCGTGTCTGCCCGCCGCCAGCTATAAGCTGTCATGCCACCTGGAAAACGGGCGCAGCGCCTTCTCGTTCTGCGTTTGTCCCGGGGGACAGGTGGTGGCCGCTGCGTCGGAGCAGGGGCGGGTGGTCACCAACGGCATGAGCGCGTATGCCCGGGACCGGGAGAACATCAACGGCGGCCTGCTGGTAAACGTGACGCCGGAGGACTTTGGCAGCGGGCATCCCCTGGCGGGGGTGGCCTTTCAGCGGCAGCTGGAGGAGGCAGCCTTTCGCCTGGGCGGCGGCGGCTACGCGGCCCCGTGCCAGCGGGTGGAGGATTTCCTGGCGGGGCGGCCCTCTGTGGGGCCGGGGCGGGTGATCCCCAGCTATCGGCCCGGGATCCGGTGGACGGACCTGCGGCAGTGTCTGCCGGAATTTGTGTGGGAGACCCTGGCGCTGGCCCTGCCGGTGCTGGACAGAAAAATACAGGGCTATGCCCAGGGGGATGCCGTTCTGACGGCGGTGGAGACCCGGTCGTCGTCGCCGGTGCGCATCCTGCGGGATGAGAGCGGCCAGTGCAGCGTCCGGGGCCTGTATCCCTGCGGCGAGGGGGCGGGATATGCCGGAGGCATCCTGTCCGCCGCCGCCGACGGCATGCGCTGCGCGGAAAAAATATGGGAGGTATACAGCGGATGAAAAAAATTGCGGTGATGGAGGACTTTCTCACGCCGGAGCACCGGAAAAGGGTGCTGGCAGCGGCGGAAAAGCACGGCTTTGCGGTGGACTTTTACGGGCGGGGCAAGGCTCCGGCAGAGGAGCTGGACCAGTATGAGATCATCTACGGATGGTGCGAGCCCGGAGACCTGAAGCGGGCCACGGCCCTCAAGTGGTACTGCTGCGGCTTTGCGGGGGTGGACCTGCTGTCCGACGACGGGCTGTACGCCAATCCCGACGTGATGCTGTCCAACTCCTCCGGGGCCTATGGGCTGACCATCAGTGAGCACATTCTGATGGTGACGCTGATGCTGCTGCGGCGGATGCCGGATTTCCAGGACATCGTCCGGCGGCGGGAATGGGTCCAGGAGCTGCCTATGCGGTCCATTTACGGCAGCCGCATCACGGTGCTGGGCGCCGGGGACATCGGCACGAATTTTGCCCGGCGGGCCAAGGCCCTGGGAGCCGCCCACATCTGCGGCGTGTCCCGCAGCGGCCGGAACGGGGACCCGGCCTATGACCGGATGCTGCCCCAGCAGCAGCTGGACCAGGTGCTGCCGGAGACGGAGATCCTGGTGATGGCCCTGCCCGCCGTGGCGGACACCGCAGGCATCCTCAGCCGGGAGCGCATTGCACTGCTGCCCCGGGAGGCCATCGTGGTAAACGTGGGCCGGGGCAGCGCCATTGACCAGGACGCGCTGATGGAGGCCCTGAACGCAGGGCGCATTGCCGGAGCCGCCCTGGACGTGATGGTGCCGGAGCCGCTGCCCAAGGATCACCCCCTGTGGAGCACCCGGAACCTGCTGCTGACGCCGCATATCTCCGGGAATATGTCCCTGGGATACACCTGCGACCGGAATCTGGACATGTTCTGCCGGGATCTGGACAACTATGCCGCCGGTCATCCCCTGGAGCACCGGGTGGACCGGAAGCGGGGATATTAACAGCAAAACCACGCTGCGGCCGCAGCGTGGTTTTTGGTCTGTCAAAAGTCCCGCAGAGTTCGCGGCCTGCGGGCCGCAAGCTCTGCGGGGCTTTCTTGTTTTATACGTTGAAGCGGAAATAGATCATGTCGCCGTCCTTGACCACATACTCCTTGCCCTCGGACCGCAGCAGCCCCTTCTCCTTGGCGGCGGCCACGCTGCCGCAGGCGATCATCTCGTCGAAGTTGATGGTCTCTGCCCGGATGAAGCCCCGCTCGATGTCGGAGTGGATCTTTCCGGCGGCCTGGGGAGCCTTGGTGCCCTTTTTGATGGTCCAGGCCCGGCACTCGTCCTTGCCGTAGGTCAGGAAGGAAATCAGGCCCAGCAGCTCGTAGCTGCACTGGATCAGCCGGTCCAGGCCGGACTGCTCCACCCCCAGGTCCTCCAGGAACATGGCCCTCTCCTCGGGGTCGTCCAGCTGGGCAATGTCCTCCTCCAGCTTGGCGCAGATGGGCAGCACCTGGGCCCCCTCCTTTTGGGCCAGATCCCGGACCATCCGGAAATACCGGTTGTTCTCATGGTCGGCAAAGCCGGCCTCGTCCATGTTGGCGGCGTAGATGATGGGCTTCAGGCTCAGCAGGTCGGCGGTCTCCACAATGGCCCGGTCCTCGTCGCCGCAGTCGAAGGTGCGGGCGGACTTTCCGGCGTTGAGATGCTCCGCCAGGGCCCGGAATACCTCGGCCTCATGCAGGAACTTCTTGTCGCCCTTGGCGGCCTTGGCGGCCTTTTCCATCCGGCGGTTCACCATCTCCAGGTCCGCCATGATCAGCTCCAGGTCGATGGTCTCGATATCTCCCAGGGGATCCACCGGCACGTTGGTGCCGGCATCGGCCACCACATGCATGATGTTCTCGTCGTCGAAGCAGCGCACCACATGGACAATGGCGTCGGTGCGGCGGATGTTTTCCAGGAACTTGTTGCCCAGGCCTGCGCCCTGGCTGGCGCCCTTCACCAGGCCCGCTATGTCCACAAACTCGATGACGGCAGGGGTCTTTTTATCGGGCTCGTACATCTCCGCCAGCTTGTCCAGCCGCTTATCCGGCACAGCCACCATGCCCACGTTGGGCTCGATGGTGCAGAAGGGGTAGTTGGCACTCTCCGCACCGGCGTTGGTGATGGCGTTGAACAGTGTCGATTTGCCCACGTTGGGCAGGCCCACGATACCTAATTTCATTTGTACTCATTCTCCTTCGATTTTCCTTGATTTTCAAGGGGTTTCAGCGTTTGGCGTCTTGGCTGTTACACCATTTTTATACCATTTCCGCATCTGGCTTTATTGGATTTCATCAGACTACACCATGTTGCTGAAATTGCTTGATGGCATAATCCAGCGATTCGGCAGTCACATGAACATACCGATCCATGGTGGTTTTGATGCTGGCATGACCCAGCAGTTTTTGCAGCACCTTCGGCTGCATCCCGCTTTCGATTGCACGCGTTGCATAGGTGTGGCGCAAAGCGTGCATACAAAAGTGCTTGATCCCTGCTTCGTCGCAGAGCTTGTAAAGGTGGGTATCAATTGTATCCCTTCCGCGCTTGCGAAAAAGGACGCACTACTACAGATAAATTATAGCATATAACGTCCTTTTTCTCAAGCCGTTGCGTGAAAAAACTCTCCGCCTATTTGTAAATTTTTCGGAACCTCTTATATCACCAGTTTCTCACTGATGAACTGTTCAAATTCCTTTCGCTTGACCAGTTTCTTTGTGCCGACGAAAAGCACGAACGGGCAGTTGGGCGTTCTCAGCATACTGTCGATCCGGCAGAGGGGGATGCCGTCCGAGGACACTTCCATCCATTCGTTGCCGTCCATCTTGGTGTCATACCGAGCCTTGAGGCGTTTGGCTCATTCTTTCTGCAGCATATTTGGTTTCTCCTTTTTAGGGTAATAAAAAAGGCAGATAGATTTTTGCTTTCTATCTGCCTGAGTATCGGATATTTACTTTTCGGGAGTTCAAGTCTATCCGCAAAGGGAAAACGGCGATTTTACATCTGCGTTTGGGTACAGAGAAAAATCGCCGTTTGGGCAGCAAAAAAACCCGATATAATCGGGCTTTTCGCAGGAGACATCTTTTTTGTCTCCACATTATGGTCCGAGTGTTGAGATTCGAACTCAAGGCCTCTTGAACCCCATTCAAGCGCGATACCAAACTTCGCCACACCCGGATAGCCAACCGAATCACTCAAGTCAGCTTGATTACTATACCACACCTTTTCGGGGAATGCAAGGGGTTTTTTGAAATTTTTCCGTTTTTTTAGTAGCCATACCGTTTCCGCTTGGCCAGCAGGAAGATACCCGTGGCGACAACGGCCATGACCTCCGCCGCCACGATGGACATCCAGATGCCGTCCAGCCTCCACAACAGCGGGAACAGCAGCACCGCTCCCACCTGGAACACCAGGGCCCGCAAGAACGCGATGATGGCCGAGGTGAGCCCGTCGTTCAGGGCCGTGAAGAAGGACGAGCCGTAGATGGCGAAGCCCGAGAACAGGAACGAGAACGAGAAAATGGAGAAGGCGTGGGACGTCATCCGGAACAGTCCCGGGTCATATCCCACATACAGCCGGGACAGCGGCGCGGCCAGAACCTGCCCCGCCGCCAGCATGCACACCGCGCACACGGCCAGCAGGCCGCCGCTGCGCCGCAGCAGGCCCCGCAGCTCCCCGCGGTTTCCGGCCCCATAGTGGAACGACACAACAGGGGCCGTCCCCACGGAATAGCCGATATAGATGGCCTGGAAGATCATATTTACATACATCAGCACGCCGTAGGCAGAGACACCGTCCTCTCCGGCGTACTTCATCAGCTGCACGTTATACAGCATGCTCACCAGGGACATGGACACGTTGCTCATAAACTCCGACGACCCGTTGGAGCAGGTTTTCAGCAGGGCGCGCAGGTCCATCCGGCATTTGCCCAGCCGCAGCAGGCTGCTGTTGGGCCGGGCGAAGTACACCAGGGGCAGGCTGCCGCCGATGAACTGGCTCAGGGCTGTGGCCGCCGCCGCACCTGCCGCGCCCCAGGAAAACACCGCCACGAACAGGGCGTCCAGCACCATATTGGTGACGCCTGCCGCCACGGTGATATATAGCCCCAGCCGCGGCTTTTCCGCCGTGGCAAACAGGCACTGGAACTCATATTGCAGCACATAAAACGGTAGGGCGATCAGGTTGATGCGGCCATAGAGCAGGGCCTGCTCCAGAAGCTCCCCCTCCGCCCCCATCAGCACCGCCGCCGGGCGCAGGATCAGAAAGCCCAGGCCCGCCAGCACCACGCCGATGGCCGCCGAGACGTACACGATCATGGAGAAGATGTCGTTGGCCCGTTCCCGGTCCCCCTGGCCCATGGTCTTGGCGATAAGCGCGCTGCCGCCGGTGCCGAACATGAACCCCACGCAGCCTAAGCCCAGCAGCACCGGGATGATAAGATTCACCGCCGCAAAGGGCGTCTTTCCCGCGTAATTGGACACAAAAAAGCCGTCCACCACACCGTAAACCGCGGTAAAGATCATCATGGTGATGGACGGCAGCGTAAACCGGATCAGCCTGCCGCAGGTGAAGTGGTCCGATAATTGAATGGACGCTTTGCTCATGACTCCTCCTTGATTTCCTTCGCTTTTTCCCCCAGGGCCTCCTGAAAGCGTCGGGTCAGCGCCAGATATTGCTCCACATCCGCCTGGGGCCAGGCGGCAAACACCTGGTTCTCCGCCTGGATTACCCGCAGGGCGGTCCGGCAGGCCAGTCCCTCTCCCGCCTCCGTCAGGCACACGTCCTTGCCCCGTCCGGCGGCCTCCAGATAGATCAGGCCCTCCCGCTCCATCCGCCGCAGGGCGGAGTTGACGGTCTGCTTGCTCATGCCCCCCAGGCGGCAGACCTCCCGCACAGAGCAGCGCCCCCCGGCATCGCACAGGGTATACAGCACGCCCATCACGCTGTCCGGCAGGCCCCAGTGCTGGGCCATTTCATGATAAACCGCGTCGGTTTCCTGCAAAAGGTGGTTATACCGCCGCAGGTCCCGGGATGTATATTGCATAGGCTGCCGCCCCCCTTCTGTCCGAAATCATACCAAATGTATTATAGTACGATTTCGTACTATTGTCAAGACGACACAAACCGCCGGTCCCGGGAAAGAGGGGACCGGCGGTTTGTTTTGTGGTAAAAGGAGAGAGAATAACAATGATAACAGCTTTCGGATTACGGGCCTATCATACCGTCCCGGCGGGAAAAAGTCAAGCGGTCCGGCCCACAGTTTACAGAACGTTCACAGGAAACCGGCAATCTGCCTATTGACGGCCGGCAGCCACGGTGGTAATATTTAGCTCGCTAACATTTAGTATGCTAAGTATTAAAAATCAGAAAAAAGGAGAAAACTATATGGACTGCGAGAAGAAGCCCGAGCTCATCGGCCCGCTGCTGGGCTACTGCAATCATCGGGCATATCTGAGCATGGACAAAAAGCTGCGGCGCTATGGCGTCACGCCCATCCAGTGCCGGACCCTGACGTATCTGCACCGCCAGCCCGGCCCCGTGACCCAGAAGCAGCTGCAGCAGCATCTGGCCGTGAAGCCCTCCACCGTCAACGGCATTGTGGACCGTCTGGTGGAAAAGGGCATGCTGACCCGCGCCCCCGGCGAAACCGACGCCCGCTGCCGCATCCTGCGGCTGACGGCATGCGGCCAGCAGTTTTATGACGACTTCGTTTCCATCACCCATGAAATAGAGGCCCTGGTCCAGCGGGGCATGACCCCCCAGGAGGTGGATACGCTCCGCCGGCTCCTGCTGCGGGCGGCGGAAAACCTGACATCGGAGGAGGACAACGCATGATTCGTAAATTAGCTTCCTATACCAAGGGATATCGTATCTGGATCATCCTGGGCGTTCTGTGCTCAGCCGGCGAGGCCGTGCTGGAGCTGCTGCTGCCCAAGGCCATGAGCCAGATCGTGGACGTGGGCATTGCCAACGGCGACAAGGAGTACATTCTGGCCATGGGCCTGAAAATGATCCTCATGGCCCTGGCGTCCCTGGTGATGGGCGTGGGGGCGGCGGCTCTGGCCGCCCGGGCCGGTATGGGCTTCGGCGCCAACGTCCGCGCCGCGGAATATGCCCAGGTGCAGCGGTTCTCCTTTGCCAACATTGAGCATTTTTCCACCGCATCCCTGATCACCCGGCTCACCAACGACGTTTCGTCGGTGCAGATGACCCTGATGATGGGCATGCGCATGCTGGTCCGGGCCCCGGTGATGCTGATTACCGCCCTGGTCATGGCCCTGACCATCAGCTTGCAGCTGAGCCAGGTATTCCTGGTGGTGCTGCCGCTGCTGCTGATCCTGGTGGCCATCGTCATCCGCTATGTGGGGCCGTTTTTCACCGCCCTGCAAAAGTCCACCGACGATCTGAACCTGGTGGTCCAGGAGGATCTGAACGCCATCCGCGTGGTGAAATCCTTCGTCCGGGAGGACCGGGAGCAGGAGAAGTTTGCCCAGCGCAGCGACACCCTCCGGGATACGGCGGAGCGGGCCTACAGCTTCGTGGTGCTGTTTATCCCCCTGGTGACCCTCATCATGGGCGGCACCATCATGGCCATCATGTGGCTGGGCGGCCACTATGTGGTGGGCGGCTCCATGCTCTCCGGCGACCTGATCGCCTTCTTCACCTACGCCTCCGAAATCCTCATGTCCCTGATGATGGTGGCCATGGTGATGATGGTGCTGACCCGGTCCATCGCCTGCGGCAAGCGCATTGTGGAGGTGCTGGAGGAGCAGCCCGAGATCACCGACTCCGCCGCCGACCCGGCCCTGACCGTGGAAAACGGCGACGTGGACTTTGATCATGTCTATTTCAAATACCACAAGGACAGCGACGCCTGGAACCTGGAGGATGTCTGCCTGCATATCGACAGCGGCATGACCGTTGGCATCCTGGGCGGCACCGGCAGCGCCAAGAGCACCCTGGTGAGTCTGATTCCCCGGCTGTATGAGGCCACGGAGGGTGTTGTGTCCGTAGGCGGACATGACGTCCGGGAATACACCATGGAGGCTCTGCGCCAGGGCTGTGCCATGGTGCTGCAAAAGAACACCCTGTTCTCCGGCACCATCCGGGAAAATCTCCGCTGGGGCCGGGAGGACGCCACCGACGCCGAGATGGAGGAGGCCTGCCGCATGGCCTGCGCCGACGAGTTTATCTCCCGCATGCCCGACGGCTACGATACCCACATTGAGCAGGGCGGCGCCAACGTGTCCGGCGGCCAGAAGCAGCGCCTGTGCATTGCCCGGGCCATTCTGCGCCGGCCCCGGGTGCTGATCCTGGACGACTCCACCTCTGCCGTGGACACCGCCACCGACGCCAGGATCCGCGCAGCCCTGCGCCAGGCCCTGCCCGGGTCCACCAAGCTCATCATCGCCCAGCGCATCTCCTCCGTTATGGATGCGGATCTGATCGTGGTGCTGGACGACGGCAAAATTTCCGGTGCAGGCACCCATGACCGGCTGATGGCCACCAATCGGATCTATCAGGAGGTCTATAAATCTCAGCAGGAAGGAGCGACCATCGATGGCTGAAAACAAGAATCAAGCGCGGTCCGGCGGTCCGGGTCACGGTCACGGCCGGGGTCACGGCTATCAGCGGCCCCAGGATCTCCGGGGCACCGTGGGCAAGCTCCTGGGCTACATCGGCCGCTACAAGGGCGCGCTGATCGTGGTGGCCGTGTGCCTGATCCTCAGCTCCGTGGGCTCCGTGGCCGGCAGCTATTTCCTCAAGCCTGCCCTGAACCACATTGTGGCCGGGGACTTCAAGGGTCTATTCTGGATGCTGGTGGCCATGGGCGGTGTGTTCCTGGCCTCCGCCGGGTGCTCCTATGCCTATTCCCGCCTGATGGTCCGCATCTCCCAGCGGACCGTGGCCACCCTGCGGCAGGATCTGTTCAACAAGCTCCAGACCCTGCCCCTGCGGTATTTCGACACCCACCAGTCCGGCGACCTGATGAGCCGCTTCACCAACGACATGGACACCGTGTCCGATATGATCGGCAACAGCTTCGCCAGCGTGGTGTCCAACCTCATCACCTTTGTGTGCACCGTGTTCATGCTGATTTACCTGAACTGGGCCCTGACCCTCATCACCTTTGTGTTCCTGGGTCTGATGCTCCTGGTGGTCAAAAGCGTGGGCGGCCGCAGCCGCGTCAGCTTCCAGCAGCAGCAGGCGGCCCTGGGCAGCCTCAATGGCTACATTGAGGAGATGATCGAGGGCCAGAAGGTCATCAAGGTCTTTCACCACGAGCAGAAGACCATGGACGAGTTCGCCGCCCGCAACAGCGCCTATCGCGACGCCGCCGCCATGGCCCAGACCTATGCCGGGTCCATGATGCCCGCCATGGGCAACCTCTCCCGCATCAACTACGCCGTCACCTGCTGCGTGGGCGGCCTGCTGTCCATCTCCGGTGTGTTCGATATCGGCTCCCTGGGCGCGTACCTGCTGTATGTCAAGCAGGTGTCCCAGCCGGTGGGCCAGATCAGCCAGCAGGTGAACACCCTGCTGGCCGCCGTAGCCGGCGCGGAGCGCATTTTTGCCGTGATGAACGCCGACCCCGAGACGGATGAGGGCCGCACCACCCTGGTGCGGGTGCTGAAGGACGGCGATTCCCTGACGGAGACGGACCGCCGCACCGGCCACTGGGCCTGGAAGAAGCCCGACGGCTCCCTGACGGAGCTGCGGGGCGACGTGCGCTTTGACCATGTGGACTTCGGCTACGACCCGGAAAAGACGGTGCTCCACGACGTGTCCCTGTTTGCCAAGCCCGGCCAGAAGATCGCCTTCGTGGGCTCCACCGGCGCTGGAAAGACCACCATTACCAACCTGATCAACCGGTTTTATGACATTCAATCCGGCTCCGTCACCTATGACGGCATCGACGTCCGGGACATCCGGAAGGACTCCCTGCGCCGCTCTCTGGGCATTGTTTTGCAGGATACCCACCTGTTCACCGGAACCGTGGCCGACAACATCCGCTACGGGAAGCTGGACGCCACCGATGAGGAGGTCCGCGCCGCGGCCAGGCTGGCCAACGCCGACACCTTTATCCGCCACCTGCCCCAGGGGTACGACACCGTCATCACCGGCGACGGCGGCAGCCTCAGCCAGGGGGAGCGCCAGCTGCTGGCCATTGCCCGGGCCGCCGTGTCCGATCCCCCGGTGCTGATCCTGGATGAAGCCACCTCCTCCATCGACACCCGCACGGAGAAGCTCATCGAGCAGGGGATGGATTCCCTGATGGCCGGGCGCACGGTGTTCGTCATCGCCCACCGGCTCTCCACCGTCCGCAACGCCCAGGCCATCCTGGTGCTGGAGCAGGGCCGCATCATCGAGCGCGGCGACCATGCGGAGCTCATGGCCCAAAAGGGCCGGTACTATCAGCTCTGCACCGGCCAGGAGGAGCTGTCCTGACCCAAAAAACGCAGGAAACAGCCGCCGCAGCTTGCTCTGCGGCGGCTGTGCGCGTATCAAGCGGCAAAAACGCCGGTATCGCAGCGATACCGGCGTTTTTGCTATAGGGGGGAAGGGGGAAATCAGCGAAGTCAGGCAGACCGCCGAGCGGTCCGGCTTCGGTTCCAGAGCCTCGGAGGTGGCCCTGAATATAAATTCATTATACACGGTCGATATTGAAAAATCAACCTGAATTTTGAAAAAATTTCAAAATTTCTGTATGTCACCGCAGCACCGCGCACAGTAATGTCAGGTATCGCGGCAGCTTATCCCGCCGGGGCCACAGCAGCTCCCAGCCCAGCTCTCCCCAGGCGGCGGCCCCCACGTCGCAGCCCAGAGATTCCAGACTGTAGCCCACCGCCTCCGGATGGCGGCAGGGCCGCCCTGCGGGCCGGGTACACGCCGCGCACAGCATGCATCCCCCGGTGGTCAGCACTGCCGCTCCGGGATACAGCGCCCGCAGATGCCCGTCCATCCGCCGGGCGTGGGCGGCGGTCAGCTCCCGGGTATATTCCGCCAGCTCCTCCGGCGTGAACCGCCGCTCCAGCAGCTCCCGGGTAAAGTGGAACTGCATCCCCCGCAGCAGCACCGTTTCATACCGCCCCCAGTATTCCGCCGCCGGAACGTCATAGGGCGGGCACGTCCAGTACCGCCCATAGTCCGGGCAGGGGCGGCACCCGGCGGCGGGGTCCTTCAGGTCCACATACCGCCTGACGAATTCCTCCGCCGGCACCTCCGCCCCGGCCTGTACAATGGTATAGCCGCTTCCGTTCATCCGTTTCCCTCTCCGATCTCATAGCCGCTGAAGTTGTACAGCGGCCCCACCCGGGTCTCGCCGTTCATGACGGACAGCAGCAGCATCTCGCACCCGTCGGAGAGCCCCGCCTCATCCACGCCATAGAGCAGGGTATGAAACTCCTCCGCAAAGGCCCGGACGCTCTCTGCCGCCGCGCCGTGGGCCAGATGCCGGGACCGCACCAGCCGCTCCCGGCCGCCGGTCAGGCTCAGCAGCTCATAGAGCTGCTCCTCCGTCGTCCGGCCATAGCGCAGGAGCTCCCACTGCCCGCCGTTCCGGTGCAGGAACAGGGCCTCATCCCCATTCTGTCCCACCGGGCCGGAGGACCACACCTCCGTGCCGTCATACCGCAGCACCCGGAGTCCTCCATTCTCTGCCGTAAGCCGCTCCGCCAGTCCGTCGCCGTCCATGTCCACATAGGTTATCGCCGCCGTGCCGTCAGGCCGGGACACCCCCAGCCCCAGCAGCACAGCATACCCCGGATGGTGCACCAGGTCCTCCGACACGGCGAAGGCCTGGGTCTTGACCTGATCGTACCACGCCTGAGCGGAGAGGATCCCGGCATAGGGAGTCACATCCTCACCCATGTCCGCCAGCAGATCCTGGCACACCGCCATCATGGCCGCCTGCATCCCATACCCGCCGTTATACCGGCACTCCAGCATGGTGAAGCAGTACCGCAGGGTGTCCGCCCCGCTGTCCAGCAGCCGCCGGTAATCCGGCAGCTGCCGCATAGCGGCCTCCACGGCCCCGGAAAAGCTGATGGCCGCCACGCTGTCGTCTCCGCTGACGCTGAGCAGCAGACGGTCCAGCTCCAGCACCCGCTCCGGCTCCAGCGGCACCGGCCGCAGCCGCAGCATCTCGAAAACTTCCCCGTCAGTCTGGTGATATTGCAGCAAATACAGCTGATCATCCAGCCGCAGCAGCTGACAGCCGTCCTCCAGCTGGAACAGCCACCGCTCCTGGTACCCGCTGATGTCCGGGCTAAACCCCTCCGGAAACCGGCTGTCCCATTCCTCCAGGCTGACGCTCTGACCGCCCTGGATGGGATACTGACTGTACTTCTCCGGGTCCAGTGCAGTGGTCAGCTGCCCGTCGGCGTTCTCCTGATACCGGGCCCAGTATTTCACGGCTTCATCCCGGAATTGCAGCAGCTCCGCCGACAGGGGAGACGGGCTGGGCATCTCCGGGGTCTGATACACGCACTCCGCCGTCAGATACGTCCCGTCCTCCGGGAATGCCGGTCCCCGCCCGACGATGCTCAGTCTCGTGGAGCCGCTTTCCGTGGGCCGCAGGGCGATCTGCCCGTCCCGGGCGTATACCAGCCAGCGCTCCTGGCCGCCCCACCGGGCCCTGGCGCACCAGATGCGGCCCACGGAGCCGGAAGCATCCCCCTCCGTCCGCATCAGGTCCACATATGCCATGCCGCCCTGCCACGCCGCCGGGGTCCAGGAAAAGTCATCTCCCTGTATCACATCCGGCCCGTGGGCGCTCTCCTTTGTCATCATCCGGTACACTCCGGGCAGCCCCATCCGCAGGGCCAGCTCCGTCCCTGCCGGAACCACCTGCACGCCCCGGGTATACTCCAGGATGGTCTGCAGCAGCTCCTCGCTGTTCACGCCGTAGAGCTTCCCCCGGTACAGCAGCATCAGCGGATACCCGCTGTCGCCGCCGTACAGAAGCTCCCGCTTTCCGGCAGTCCGTCCCATTTGCAGGCGAAAGGGGTCCGTCCCCTGGTCAAAGATATTATATGTGTAGCTCTCCAGCAGAGGGAAGTCCTCCTCCGTCAGCCCGTTGAGCTGCTCCGCCAGCCGGGAGGTCAGCCCCGACATTCCGGCCGGTGTCTGGGCAGAGTTCCCCTCACACAGATACGTCACGTTCAGCCCCCCAGCCGTCACCCGGCTGGCCCACCCATAGGGGGTCCGGTCCCTGGGGTTGGTCAGCAGGCAGACCGCCGCCGCAGCGCACACCACCACAGCAGCCGCCGTCACCCACACGGCAGGCTTTTTATACCGCAGAGCCCGGCGGATGCGCCCCTTGACGCAGATCTCGCCGAAGGCCACCGGACACGCCGTCACCGCCCGCCGGGGTCCGGCGCAATTCAGAAGCGCCTGGGAATACGCCCGCTTGTCCGGCTCCTCCAGGTCCCGCAGCACCGCCTCGTCACAGGCGTATTCCATATCCCGGCACAGCAGGATATACGCCGCCCACAGCAGTGGGTTGAACCAGTACACCGCCAGCAGCAGAAACGCCAGGGGCTTCACCCAGTGGTCCCGGTGCCGGATGTGGGTCCGCTCATGGGCCAGCACATAGTCCCGGCTTCCCCGGTCCAGGCCGAAGGGCAGATAGATGCGGGGCCGGATAAACCCCAGCACAAAGGGAGACGGGGCCTGTTCGCTTTCCCACACGCCGTCCTCCAGCCGCACCGCCGTCCGCAGCCGCACCCGCAGCCGCACATAGCTGCCTGCCAGATACAGCGCCATGGCCGCCATGCCCACAAGCCACACCACCGCGGCGATGTGGCCCAGGCTCTGCCCCGTCCGGGCCGCCGTCTCCGCTGCCGCCGCACCGGCGGGACTGCCAACGGCGGGAAGCCCGCCGGATACCGCTGTTCCCGCCGCCGTCAGCACGTCTCCGGAGATAGGCTCCGTGGTGGGCACCAGGCTGACGCCGGCCCGGGGCAGCAGGTCCCCCGGCCACAGCAGCCGCACCGCCACAATGGCCCACAGGCCATAGTGCACTGCCCGGGGCGCTTTTTTCAGCACCACCCGCAGCACCATCACCAGCAGCACCAGCCACCCGGCGGTAACCGCCCGGTTCAGAATGGTCAGAAAAAGCTGTTCCATGGTCAGTTCTCCTTTCCGCTGTCGTCAATAAGCTGCTGCAGCTGCCGGACCTCCTTTTCTGAAAGCCGCCGCCCCCGGGCAAAGGCCGCCACAAAGGCGGGCAGGGAGCCCTCAAAGGTCTTGTCCACCAGCTGGTCGATCTGGCTCTGCTGCACCTGCTCCTTCGTGACCAGACTGGTCACCACGGCGTTTTCATTCTTCACCACGCCCCGCTGGCTCAGCCGCCGGATCACGGTATAGGTGGTGGCCTTGGACCAGCCCAGCTGCTCCTGGCACAGATGCACCAGCTGGGTGCTGTTCACCGGCTCGTGCTCCCACAGGATCAGGCAGAACCGGTACTCGCTCTCGAATATCTGGGGTACGCTCATGGCACGCGCCTCCTTTTGGGTTGAATCCATTAAACCTTACGGTAAGTTTAACAGATTCAACCTCTCCTGTCAAGGCTTTTTATTGACGGAAAACCGGGGGTGTGGTACACTGATGGGACGATCACAAACAGCTTGTGGAAAAGCCTGTCATTGCGCCGGGCCCGGCGGCCCGCTGAGGGCAGCGAGCCCTACTTGGCTCTCCCTTTGGGAGAGCTGTCGGCGCAGCCGACTGAGAGGGTCCGTAGGGACGTGGGCTCTGCCCCGCCCGAACCTGACTCCCATCAACAGCCTTTTTCCACAAACCGACTATCATCAAGCGAGGAATGCATCATGGAAGAAACCAGGAGCTTCGGCTATATCTGTCCCAAGTGCGGCAAGGCCGTTATGGCCCGGCGCAGCGCCTTTTCCCTGGCGGCGGCCGCCGCCCACATTGAGTGCCCCTGCGGCGAGTCCGACATGCTCATCGAGACCGACGGCTCCAAATTCCGCATGTGGGTGCCCTGCGGCCTGTGCGGCGAGACCCACCAGGCCGAGTGCAGCGCCGAGGCGGTGCTCCATGGCCGGGGCATCGGTCTGGCCTGCCCCAAAACCAGGCAGCTCTGCTGCTATATCGGCCAGGAGGAGCAGGTGTCCGCCCAGATGGAGCAGCTGGCCGTCCGGGCGGCCAAGGAGAAGGCCCAGGACCCGGAGGCCTTCACCGACAACATCATCATGTATGAGGTGCTGTCGGAGCTGAAGGACATTGCGGCCCGGGGCGGCATCCGCTGCCGCTGCGGCAGCACCCGCTATGGCATCCAGGTCCACCGGGACTCCGTGGATCTGTGCTGCCGGGACTGCGGCGGCAAGCTGCGTCTCCCCGCCGCCACCGACGAGGACCTGGACCGGCTCTGCTGCCAGATGTCCCTGACCATTCCGGGGAGGGCGTAATATGATCGGACTTCTCTCCAGGTGGTTCATCCGGGACCGGGACAACGTCACGGACCCCCGGGTCCGCCGGGCCTACGGCCAGCTGTGCGGCCTGGTGGGCATCGGCCTGAACCTGCTGCTGTTTGCCGGGAAGCTGTTTGCCGGTGCGGTCAGCGGGTCCGTGGCCATCACCGCCGACGCCTTCAACAACCTGTCCGACGCCGGTTCCTCGGTGGTGACGCTGCTGGGCTTCCGCCTGGCCGGAAAAAAGCCGGATCCCCATCATCCCTTCGGCCACGGGCGGCTGGAATACGTCTCCGGTCTCATCGTGGCGGGCCTCATTCTTCTGATGGGCGTGGAGCTGGCCAAAACGTCGGTGGAGAAGATCCTCCATCCGTCGGCGGTGGATTTCAGCGTGGCCGCCCTGGTGATCCTGGCGGCGTCCATCTGCGTAAAGCTGTATATGTGCCTGTATAACCGCCGCATTGGCAAGAGGATCCACTCCGCCGCCATGGAGGCCACCGCTGCCGACAGTCTGTCGGACACGGCAGCCACCGCTGCGGTGCTGCTGGCCATGTGCATCGCCCGGTGGACCAGTCTGGACATCGACGGCTGGGTGGGCCTGGTGGTGGCGGGCTTCATCCTGTTCTCCGGCGTCAAATCTGCCCGGGAGACCATCAGTCCCCTGCTGGGCCAGCCGCCGGAAAAGGAGTTTGTGGACCGCATAGAATCCATCGTCCTGTCCCATCCGGCCATTCTGGGTCTCCATGACCTGGTGGTCCACGATTACGGCCCCGGCCGGGTAATGGTGTCTCTCCACGCGGAGGTCCCGGCCCACGGCGATCTGCTGGAGCTTCACGACATCGTGGACAACATCGAAATGGACCTGTCCCGGCAGCTGAACTGCCAGGCCGTGATCCACATGGACCCGGTGGTCACCGACGACGGCCTTACCGGTCCCCTCCGCAGCCGCGTGGCGGAGCTGGTGAAGCAGGTGGACCCCGCCATCACCATCCACGATTTCCGGGTGGTGGCCGGCCCTACCCACACCAATCTGGTGTTCGACGCGGTGGTGCCCTTTGACGAAAAGCTCACTGCCGCCCAGGCGGCGGACAAAATACGCACCCTGGTCCGGTCCATGGATGACGGGCGCTACTTCGCCGTGGTGAAGGTGGAAAACTCGTACATTGGATAACAAATGGCAAAAAGGGAGACGGGCTGCGGCCCGTCTCCCTTTTTGCAGATTGCCAATTTTCAGATCGCCCCGCCAAAAGCGCCGCAGCCGTCTTTATCCCACCGCGGTGCGGATGCCCAGCACGGTTACGGCCGCAGCCTCCCGGGCCCAGTAGCCGGGGGACAGGGGCCACCAGGTGACGCAGCCGATGGACCAGGGATCCAATCCGCCCCGCCTGGCCCACACGGCAGCCCGCAGCTGGTGAAAGTTGTCCGATGCGATGGCTACCCGGGTGGGCAGGCCCTCCTTCCGGATGAGCTCCGCCGAAAACGTCAGGTTCTCCTCCGTGGACCGGGACCGGTCCTCCAGGTAAATGCGGTCCGGGTGAATGCCCCGGGCCACCAGAGTGTTGCGGATGCAGGCCGCCTCGGAAATGGGTTCGTTGTCGTTCTGTCCGCCGGAGGCTACGCACCGGCTCTCCGGGTGCTCCGACAGATAGCGGTACGCCGCGTCGATGCGGTCGTCCAGCATCACCGTGGGGCTCCCGTCCCGGGACACCTGGCACCCCAGGACGATGACGGTGCAGTCCCCCTCCGTGGGCCGGTGCCCGGCCTGGATGCCCATCAGCACCATCACCGCCAGGACCACCGCCGCTCCCGCGCCCACCACGGCCGCCACGGCGCGGCACAGCCACCGGGGAAGCCGGTCAAAGAGCCGGGGGCACGACAGCCATACGGACAGCAGGGTCAGGGGCACCATGGGGTACAGCATGCCCACATGCCAGATGCCCATAGCTGCCGGGGCCAGGAAATACAGCTCCAGCAGTATGCACAGAAGCGCCCCGGTCATACGGAGCCAAAAGGCATATTTTTTCACATTACTTCTCCGCGATATGGTTGGCGATGCGCTGCATGATCAGGTCCAGGGCCACCAGGTTGTGGCCGCCCTCCAGCACCACGATATCCGCATACTTGCGGGTGGGCTCCACGAACTGCTCGTGCATGGGCTTCACCGTGGTCAGATACTGGGTCACCACCGACTGCATGGAGCGGCCCCGCTCCTCCACGTCCCGCAGGGCCCGGCGCAGAATGCGCACATCGGCGTCGGTCTCCACGAAGATCTTGATGTCCAGCAGGTCCCGCAGCTCCTTGCTCTGGAAGATCAGGATGCCCTCCACGATGACCACCTTGGCGGGCTTGATCTCCACCGTCTTGTCGGTGCGGTTGTGGATGGCGTAATCATACACAGGGCAGTAGATCGTCTCTCCCGCCTTCAGCTTTTTCAGGTCCCGGATCATCAGATCCGTGTCGAAGGCGTCGGGATGGTCGTAATTCTGCTTGCAGCGCTCCTCAAAGGAGCAGTCCTGCCGCTTGTAGTAGTTGTCGTGGTGCACCACGGCGATGTCGTCGCCGAACCGGGACACCAGATGCTCGGTGAGGGTGGTCTTGCCGCTGCCGGTACCTCCGGCGATGCCGATGAAGATGGTGTTCATATCGCTGCCTCCCGCATAAGACGATTCCGGAATGATTTCTGTTTGTATTATAGGGAACTTCCCGTCGGATTGCAAGGGAACATGTAAAAAAAGCATGAATTTCCAAGGATTTCAGTTGACGGCACCTTTGAAAATGAGTATGATAATAGAGAACAACTTTCGCCGCCCTTCGGCGTTTTCCAACGGAGGATATATTGTATGAAGCTCATCAAGTGCCCCAAGTGCGGAGAGATGTACTCCGACAGCTATAAAACCTGCCCCTTCTGCCAGGAGGACGAGGCCCTGAAGGGCCGGTCCGCCGCCCCCCACCGCAAGGTCACCAAGCACCGCCGGGCTCCCAGCATCCTGGGCCCCGCCATGGTGCTGGTGGTGGTATTGGCGGCGGTGCTGGTGGGCGTGCTGCTGTTCGGCGGCAAGGGCAGCGCCAATAAGCCCGCAGACAAGCCCTCGGTGGAGGAGCCCACGCCCGCACCCACCGAGCCCCTGACCCTGGACCAGACCACCCTGAACATGAACCAGGGGGAGACGGCCACCCTCACTGTCACCGGCGCGGAGAATGTCCTCTGGACTAGCAGCGATCCCAACGTGGCCACGGTGGACGACAGCGGCACCGTCACCGCCGGCGTTCCCGGCACGGCCACCATCACCGTCACCACCGCCGACGGCTCCCAGTCTGCCGCCTGCACCGTCCAGGTAGCCACCCCTCTGCCGCCGGAGCCGCCCAAGGAGGAGCTGGGCCTGCGCTCCATTTATCAGGCCAAGGGAGAGACCATCTCTGAGTTCTCCACCAGCGTGGGCGCCGCCGTCCAGATGCGCGTAGACGGCACCGAGCAGACCATCACCTGGACCATCGAGGACCCCAAGATCGCCACCGTCACCGCCGACGGTCTGGTCACCGGCGTGGCCAAGGGCAAAACCGTTCTGAAGGCTACCGTGGGCGACCAGAGCGTCAGCTGCTTCGTCATTGTCAACTGAATCCCCGTATCCTCTCGCCCCGCAGCGCTGCTGCGGGGCGATTTTTTGTCCGGGCGGGCGTTCCCGCCGCAAAAAACGTCACGAACCCATTGCGGTTCGTGACGTCACAGTCTGTCAAAAAAAGTTCTTTCCCTCCTGTATTCCCCCGCCAGTGCGCTCACTTCCCCTCCGCCGGGAACTGGCGGCCCGTGTGGTCGATGGTATAGTTTTCCGTATAGATCAGCTGCCCGATGGGCACCACGGTGTAGCCCTCCCGGATCATGTGCTCCAGCACCGACGGCAGGGCCTCCGGCGTGTGGAGGGCGGCGTTGTGGAACAGCACGATGGACCCGGGGCACAGCTTATCGCGGACCCGTTTGCAGATGGTCCCGGCGTCATAGTCCTTCCAGTCCAGACTGTCCACGTTCCACTGGATAGGCTCCATGCCCATGGAGCGGATGGCGGAGATCACATGGTCGTCGTACTCGCCGTAGGGGCAGCGGATCAGCGTGGGCGTCACTCCGGTGGAGGCAGCGATGCGCTGGTTGCTGGCGGTAACATCCGCCACGATCTCCTCCGCCGTCAGGCTGTTATAGTGGTCGTGGTGGTTGGAGTGGCTCATGACCTCGTGGCCCGCATCGTGAAGGGTCTTTACCGACTCCGGGTATTTCTCCGCCCAGTCGCCCACGCAGAAAAACGTGGCCTTCACGTTGTACCGGGCCAGAATGTCGATAAGGATCTGGGTGTCCTCGTTGCCCCAGGCGGCGTCGAAGCTGACGGAGCACATTTTCTGCTCCCGCTCCACGCAGTAGATGGGCAGCTGCCGCTGAGCGGAGGAAGCCGTGATGCTGGGAGGGCAGCTGACCACATAAAATATGGCCCCTGCCAGCACCAGCGCCCCCAGTGCCGCCACCGCCCGCCGCCGCAGCAGAAATACCCGCACCTTTCCCTTGCCCATGGCCATCCCGTCCTTTACTGAGTTTGCTACAGCGTATGCGCGCTCCGGCTGCGGTATGACAGCACAAAGCCCCCGGCAGAGCCGGGGGCATGCTATTTTGCAACGCTTGTCGGAAGGCTTATGCCAGCAGCAGCTTATCGTCTGCTGCGTCGGTGCCGCCGGCCTCGGAAAAGAGCGCCAGCAGATCGGGTACGGTAAGCCTCTGCTTTTCCCGGCCGCCAATGTCCAGCACCACGCGGCCGGCATCCATCATAATGAGGCGGTTGCCGTGGGCAATGGCGTCCTTCATATTGTGGGTCACCATCATGGTGGTCAGGCCGTTTTCGGCCACGATGCGGTCGGAGAGCTCCAGCACCTTGGCGGCGGTCTTGGGGTCGAGAGCGGCGGTGTGCTCGTCCAGCAACAGGAGCTTGGGCTTCTTCAGGGAGGCCATCAGCAGCGTCAGCGCCTGCCGCTGACCGCCGGAGAGCAGCCCTACCTTGGTGGTCAGTCGATCCTCCAGCCCCAGACCCAGTGGGGCCAGCAGGGCGCGGTATTGCTCCCGCTCGGCGTGAGAGATGCCCCATTTGAAGGTGCGGCGGCTGCCGCGGCGGGCGGCCAGCGCCAGATTTTCCTCGATCCACATGTCACCGGCGGTGCCCATCATGGGGTCTTGGAATACCCGGCCCAGATCGGCGGCGCGGCGGTGCTCCGGCTTGCGGGTGATGTCCTCGCCGTCCAGCAGGATGGAGCCGCTGTCCACGGTGAACGTGCCTGCCACAGCGTTGAGCATGGTGGATTTTCCCGCGCCGTTGCCGCCGATGACGGTGACGAAATCGCCGTCATGGAGGGTCAGCGACAGGTCATCCAGCGCTGTTTTGGCGTTGACTGTGCCGGGGAAGAAGGTTTTGGAAATATGTTTCAGCTCAAGCATGGACGGTGCCTCCTTTGTGGGTGAGTTTTCCTTTCAGGTGGGGGACGGCCAGAAATACGGCCACGATTGCGGCGGACAGGAGCTTCAGATCATTGGTGTTCAGGCCCAGCTGCAAGACCACCTGCAAAACAAGGTAATAGACAATAGCGCCCAGCGACACCGACAGCATACGAAGGCCGAAGTTGCGGAACACCTTGCCCAACAGGCTCTCGCCGATGATGACGGCGGCCAGTCCGATGACGATGGCGCCGCGGCCCATGTTCACGTCCGCCGAACCCTGATACTGGCACAGGAGCGCGCCGGAGAGCGCCGCGATGCCGTTGGAGAGGGCAAGACCCACCACCACGCTGCGCTGGGTGTTGATGCCCTGCGCCCGCGCCATGCGGGCATTGGCACCGGTGGCGCGGATACCGCAGCCGATCTCCGTGCCGAAGAACCAGTACAGCGCGGCGACGAGCAGGGCGGTGACGAGCAGCAGCAGGGGCATGGGATTTTCCAGACTCAGCTGCCGCACAAAGCGCTGGGATACGATCAGGTCGTACTTGTCCACGCTGACGGCCTGATTGGCCTTGCCGCCCATGATCCGCAGGTTTACGGAATAGAGCGCCAGCTGCGTCAGAATACCGGCCAGAATAGCGGGGATGCCGCAGCGGGTATGGAGCGTTCCGGTGATAAAGCCTGCCGCCGCGCCGCACAGGGCGGCGATGAGCAGCGCCAGCCACGGATTTGCGCCGCCGCGAATCAGCATGACGCAGGCCGCGCCGCCCAGCGCCAGCGAGCCGTCCACGGTCAGGTCGGCCACGTCCAGAATGCGGTAGGTGATGTATACGCCGATGGCCATCAGTCCCCAGATGAGACCTTGGGTGACGGCGCCCGGCAGCGCGTTGAGAAGCGAGGTGAGCAACATGTTATTTTCCTTCCTTTTCCTTGTCAGGCTCTGCCGCAGAAGGGCGATGGTGTTCGTTCTCCTGCGGCGGAGCCTATCCGTATGAGGGGGGAGGGGGATAGCCCCCCTCCCGGTTACAGCTCAGGCGTTCAGCCCTCGATGGCGGTGTAGCCCTCCAGCGGAGTGATGTTCATCGTTTTGCACATGGCGGCGTTGTACTTGGGGGCAGCGGGAGCGTATTCGATGGGCATGGTGGAGATATCCGCCTCGCCCTTGAGGATCTTGGCGGCCATCTTACCGGTGGTCACGCCCAGATCGTAGTAGTCGATGGACAGGGTGCATACGCCGCAGCCGGCGCACAGGCCGGCCTCACCGCACACGGCGGGTACACCGGCGGCGGTCAGGATGTTGGCGATGCTCTCGGTGTTGTTGGCAGCGGTGTTGTCCGTGGGGATGTAGATCACGTCGCTGGAAGCGGCGGCCTTTTCCGTCACGGCGGCCAGATCGTTGGAGTCGGTGAAGGCAAACTCCGTGCAGATGATACCCTTGTCGGTGAGGTGCCTAGTGATCTCATCGATCTGGTAGCGTGAGTTGGGCTCGGCGGAGCAGAACAGCAGCCCCACCTTCTTGGCGTCGGGGAACCACTCGGTCACCATGGCGGCCTGCTTCTCCAGATCGGCAAGGTCGGAGGTACCGGAGATGTTGCCGCCCACGGTGCCGTCAAAGTCATCCAGATCCAGCGCCACGCCGTAAGCCGTAACGGCCGTGCCCAGAATGGGCACCTCGGAGGTGGCGGAGGCCGCGGCGGTCAGCGCCGGGGTGGCATTGGCCATGATGAGGTCTACATCAGAGGACAGAAAGCCGTTGATGATGGTGGAGCAGTTGTTGCTCTCGCCGGAGGCGTTCTGCACTTCGATGTTTACATCGTCGCCCAGCTCCTCCTTCAGCGCATCCACGAAGCCCTGGGTGGCGGCGTCCAAAGCCGGATGCTGGGCCAGCTGGCACACGCCCACCCGGTAGGTGGCCTTCCCGGCGTTATCGCCGCCGTTGTCGGGGGCATCGGTCTTGCCGCAGGCTGCCATGCTGACGATCATGACCAGCGCAAGGAACAGTGTAAACAGTTTTTTCATGGTGTTTCTCCTTTTTCGGTGATACAAATAATGAAAAGCTCTGTTCCGGGTGGAACAGAGCTTTTTGCAAACAAATAAGTTGCGTCTATGCCCTATGCACTGCCGGAAATTCCTTTTTTGCGCAGCAAAAATAGCCCTCGTAATAGAAGGCGGCATAGACACGGTAGGAGCCCATCCGGGACGCAGAGATGCAGTTGTCAGCGTTCAGCTTTGCCATAGCGGACTCCTTCCTGCTGCGGGGCAGCGACTTGTTGATTGGAACTTTAGCACTTTTAATAGCAAAAGTAAATGCCCGTTTTGCATAAAATTTCAGAAATAGTCCCGGGTATATTTGTTATATGCAGCCAATCGCTTAGAAAGACCGGCAACGCGCCCTTTACCCATTGGCGCATTGCATGCTGCTATTCCGCTCTCCATGCCGGAGACATTACGCCCTTCCGCGAGAATGGCGCATGTGGTCAAACGGCGCAGCAGCGCGAGGGGAACTTGTGCACTTTGCATAACGTATATAGTGAAAAATTTTGGGGTATGACCGTGATTTGGCGGAAACGACGGTTGACTTCGCTGGAAGATTTTGCTAAAATTCATCCATCATTTTTGAAGCGAAGGGAGGCGGCCACGATGACCAAGACTATGAACCGCAAGATGAACAAGACCATGACCGCCGCCTGTGCCGGTGCTGCTTCCTGCTGCGCCTGCGCCGCTTCTCATACTGTCATTCTGTCCGTGCTGGGCGCCATGATTATGGCGTCCATTATTATTATTTGCGCGCTGGTACTGCTGGTACTGGCCGCTTTTCCCTATGCGCCATTGGCACGGATAACCGCATGATAGGCTGATACAGGATACAGCGAAGCGGCTCTGCCATTGGCGGAGCCGCTTTTTTGTATATCTCCGGCGACGGAGAGGCTTTTATCAAACCAACCAAAAGGAGAACAAAACCATGAAAAAGAGAGTATTTGCGATGTTGATGGCCGTTGTGATGGCATTCAGCCTGATGGCCTGCGGCAATAAGGCCGATAACGGCAGCGGCGGCGCGGCTGACGCCGCCGAGACGATCAAGCTGGGCGTGGTGGGGCCGCTGACCGGCGGCTACGCCAACTACGGCCTGTCCGTGCAGCACGGCGCGGAGCTGGCTGTCAAGGAGATCAACGCTGCCGGCGGCGTCAACGGCAAGCAGCTGGAGCTGAGCGCGCAGGACTCGCAGGGCGACCCTGAGAGCGCCGTGGCGGCCTACGGCAAGCTGATGGACTGGGGCATGAACGTATTTCTGGGCGGCGTGCTGTCCGGTGAAACGGCCTCCGTGGTGGCGGCGGCCAAGGCGGACGATATGTTCATCATGGAGACCACCGGCTCTGCCGACAAGTGCATCGACGGCAACGACAAGGCCTTCCGCATCTGCTTTTACGACTCCTATCAGGGTACGGCTGCGGCGAACTACCTGAAGGACAACGCGCTGGCCGATGAGGTAGGCGTGCTCTATCAGAGCGACAACGATTATTCCGCCGGACTGTACAACGCATTCGTGGCCGAGTGTGAAAAAACCGGCGTGACCATCAAGGAGACCCAGACCTTTACCGCTGCCACGGCTACGGACTTTTCCACGCAGGTGAACGCACTGGCCAACTCCGGCGTCAAGGTGGTGTTCCTCCCCATCTACGCGGAGGAAGCCTCCACCTTCCTGACCCAGGCCAAGGGCAAGTTCGCGGAGGATGTGTACTTCTTCGGGGGCGACGGCCTGGACGGCATTCTGGGCAAGGTCAGTCAGGATGTGACCATCGCGGACAATGTGCTGATGATGACCCCCTTCGCGGCGGATTCCACCGATCCCAAGGTGCAGGCCTTCGTCAAGGCGTATGAGGAGGCCTATGGCGCCACACCCGACCAGTTTGCCGCCGACGCCTATGACGCGGTGTATGCCGTCAAGGCCGCTGTGGAAGCCGCAGGCAGCACCTCCGGTGCGGATCTGGCTGCTGCAATGACCTCCCTGACCGTGGAGGGCGTTACCGGCACCATGACGTGGAACGCCGACGGCAACACCAACAAGGCCGCCAGCGCTATCCTCTATAAGAATGGCGTGGGTACGCTCTTCGGTCAGGAGAGCACCGACGCCGCGGCATAATCAAGCCTCACTCTGCCTACCTCACATAAGCCCCCGTCCTCCCGGCCGTGTGCCGGGAGGACGCGCCGGGGGCGACGCAAAGGAATGATAACTATGACGAACCTGATACAAACCTTGATAAGCGGTCTGAGTCTGGGGAGCATCTACGCGCTGATCGCGCTGGGCTACACCATGGTTTACGGTATCGCCAAAATGCTGAACTTCGCCCACGGCGACGTGATTATGGTGGGCGCATACAGCGGCATTGTGGCGGTGGCGCAGATGGGCCTGTCCCCGTGGGTAACGGTGATCGTCAGCATCGCGGTATGCGCGGTGCTGGGCGTGGTCATCGAATTCTGCGCCTATAAGCCGCTGCGGCAGGCGGCGCCGCTGAGCGTACTCATCACCGCCATCGGCGTCAGCTATTTGCTGCAAAATGCAGCGCTGCTGATCTTCGGGTCACAGCAGATGGCCTATCCCACGCTGCTGAAGCTGCCCATGCTGACGGTGGGCGGCGTGCAGATAGACGGTATCACGCTGCTGACGCTGGCGGTGACGGCGGCGCTGATGGCAGCCCTGACACTGTTTATCGACAGGACGAAGCTGGGCAAGGCCATGCGCGCCGTGTCCGAGGATAAGGGGGCCGCCACGCTGATGGGTATCCATGTGGACAGGACCATCACGCTGACGTTTGCCATCGGTTCGGCGCTGGCCGCCTTCGCCAGTATGTTCTATGGCATGACCTATGTGTACATCAAGCCCACCACCGGCGCCATGCCCGGCATCAAGGCCTTTACGGCGGCGGTATTCGGCGGCATCGGCTCTATCCCCGGCGCCATGATAGGCGGTATCCTGCTGGGCCTGATCGAGCAGATGTCCAAAACGTATATCTCCACTCTGTGGGCGGACGCCATCGTGTTCGCCGTGCTGGTGGTGGTGCTGGTGGTGAAGCCTACCGGCCTGCTGGGAAAACCCATGCAGGAGAAGGTGTGAGGTGAGGAAAATGCAACTGACACAGAAAAAAAGCCGGCGGGGCGACCTGCTGACAGCGGCGGCGGTGGTCATGCTGCTGGCGGTGATGTCCGTGCTGCTGTATACCGGGAGCCTGACCCGGCAGGTGACGAATATGCTGATCCCCACGGCGGTGTATATCGTGATGGCGGTATCGCTGAATCTGGTGGTAGGACTGCTGGGCGAGCTGAGCTTGGGTCACGCCGGGTTCATGTCCGTGGGACTGTTCTCCGGCTGTCTGGTGGCCATCGCACTGACGAATACGGCGCTGCCGCTGATGGTGCGCCTGCCGGTGAGCATGCTGGCAGGCGGCCTGACGGCAGCGGTGTTCGGCCTGCTGGTGGGGCTGCCCACGCTGCGGCTGCGGGGCGATTATCTGGCCATCGTAACGCTGGCCTGCGGCGAGATCATCAAGAACATCATCACCAATCTGCGCGTTACCGGCGGGGCGCTGGGTCTGAATACCACTGCCATCTATGCCGGGGTAAAGGAGCTGCTGCCCTACGGCGCGGCGCTGGTGCTGCTGACGGTGGCGGTGATGCTGAACCTGAAGCGCTCCAAGTACGGCCGGGCCATCATGGCCATCCGGGATAACCGCATCGCGGCGGAATCCGTGGGGCTGAGCGTTACCCGGTACAAGCTGGCGGTGTTCGTCATCGCGGCGTTCTTCGCCGGGTGCGCCGGCGTGCTGTACGGACACTCGCTGGCCAACATCAAGGCGGCTGCCTTTGACTACAATATGTCCATCGAGATCCTGGTCATCGTGGTGCTGGGCGGTATGGGCAGCGTGCCCGGCTCGGTGGTATCCGCCATCGTGCTGACGGTGCTGCCGGAGGCGCTGCGTGAGGTGGCGGACTACCGGATGCTGGTGTACGCCGTGGTGCTGATTCTGGTGATGCAGGCCACCAATAACCCGGCCATGAAGCGGTTTTTCGGCGCTGTCTGCAAGAGCTTGACGCCAAAGAGAAAGGAGCGTGCGGCGCTGTGACAACAAAAGCAAAGCTGGTGAAGCGCTCTGTCTCCGCACTGCTGCCGGAGCGGGATGCGGACAAGTCCCCGGTGCTGGAGTGCGTGGGACTGGGCGTGACCTTCGGCGGGCTGAAGGCGGTGGAGAACTTCAACCTGACCATCGGCCGCACGGAGATCGCGGGGCTGATCGGCCCAAACGGGGCCGGAAAGACCACGGTGTTCAACCTGCTGACGAAGGTGTATCAGCCTACGGCGGGCGCCATTTTGCTGGACGGCAAGGATACCCACGCCATGACCACGGCGCAGGTGAACCGGGCGGGCATCGCCCGGACGTTCCAGAACATCCGGCTTTTCAACGATCTGACGGTGGCGGAAAACCTGATGGTGGCCATGGGCGACTCTGTGCGCTATGGGCTGGTGGGCAGCATCCTGCACTTCCCCCGGTACGCCCGGGAGGAGCGGATCGCCCGGGAGCGGGCGGAGGAGCTGCTGAGTATCTTTCACATGGAACGCCACGCCGATGAGCGGGCAGGCTCGCTGCCCTACGGCGCCCAGCGGCGGCTGGAGATATTGCGGGCGCTGGCGTCCAATCCGTGCCTTCTGCTGCTGGACGAGCCGGCGGCGGGCATGAATCCCTCGGAGACGGCGGAGCTGATGGAAAACATCCGCAGGATACGGGATACGTTTCAGATCGCCGTGCTGCTCATTGAGCATGACATGAACCTGGTCATGAACATCTGCGAGGGCATTTGTGTGCTGAACTTCGGCCATATCATCGCCAAGGGTACGCCGGAGGATATCCAGCGGAACGAGGCGGCCATCGAGGCGTATCTGGGCAAGAAAAAGGAGGCGGCGTCATGAGCAGCGTGCTGCAGGTGGAGAACATCAATGTGTATTACGGCAGCATCCACGCCGTGAAGGACGTGTCCTTTCATGTGGAGCAGGGCGAGGTGGTGACGCTGATCGGCGCCAACGGCGCGGGCAAATCCACCGCGCTGAACACTGTGGCGGGACTGCTGCGCAGCAGGACGGGCAGCGTCCATTTTTTGGGTGAGGAGCTGCGCCATGTGCCCGGCCATAAGCTGGTAGGGCGCGGCATGGCGCTGGTGCCGGAGGGGCGGCGCATCTTCCAGCATATGACGGTGCAGGAGAATCTGGACTTGGGCGGCTATTGCCGCGGCGGTGATAAGAGCGCCGACATGGAGTGCGTGTTTGAACGCTTCCCGCGGCTAAAGGAGCGGCGCAGGCAGGTGGCCGGCACCCTGTCCGGCGGCGAGCAGCAGATGCTGGCCATGGGACGGGCGCTGATGAGCCGCCCCAAGCTGCTGATGCTGGACGAGCCGTCCATGGGCCTTGCGCCGCTGCTGGTGGAGCAGATCTTCGACATCATCCGCCAGCTCCACGCCGACGGCACCACCATTTTGCTGGTGGAGCAGAACGCACAGGCAGCGCTGGCGGTGGCTGACCGGGGCTATGTGCTGGAAACGGGCCGTATCGTCACCGAGGGTACCGGCACGGCACTGTTGGAGAGCGACACCATCCGCAAGGCGTATCTGGGCGGATAAAACACCGGCCAACCGCCCTGTTTACAGGTCAGTTTTTTGGCTGATGCACACTGCTGCCAACCCCGCAGAGGCTTGCAGCACAACGGCTTTAAGTCATTTCCGGTTGCTCCACGTTCCACTGGATAGGCTCCATGCCCATGGAGCGGATGGCGGAGATCACATGGTCGTCGTACTCGCCGTAGGGGCAGCGGATCAGCGTGGGCGTCACTCCGGTGGAGGCAGCGATGCGCTGGTTGCTGGCGGTAACATCCGCCACGATCTCCTCCGCCGTCAGGCTGTTATAGTGGTCGTGGTGGTTGGAGTGGCTCATGACCTCGTGGCCCGCATCGTGAAGGGTCTTTACCGACTCCGGGTATTTCTCCGCCCAGTCGCCCACGCAGCGTATGCGCGCTCCGGCTGCGGTATGACAGCACAAAGCCCCCGGCCGGGCCGGGGGCTTTGTGCGTGGAGAGGGAATATGGATCATTCGGCAAACAGGGGAGTGGACAGATACCGGTCGCCGGTGTCCGGCAGCAGGACCACGATGGTCTTGCCCGCAGACTCCGGCCGCTGGGCGATCTGCAGAGCCGCCCACACGGCGGCGCCGGAGGAGATCCCCACCAGTACGCCCTCGGCATGGCCGATCTCCCGGCCCAGGGCGAAGGCATCCTCATTGGTGACGGGAATGATCTCGTCATAGATTCTGGTATCCAGCACCTGGGGCACAAAGCCTGCGCCGATGCCCTGGATCTTGTGGGCTCCGGCCACGCCGGTGGACAGCACCGCCGAGCTCTTGGGCTCCACCGCCGCCACACGAACGGCAGAGTTCCGGGACTTCAGATACCGGCCCACGCCGGTGATGGTGCCGCCGGTGCCGACGCCTGCCACGAACCAGTCCACCTGGCCGTCGGTATCCTGCCAGATCTCCGGCCCGGTGGTCTCAAAGTGGGCCTTGGGGTTGGCAGCGTTGACGAACTGGCCGGGCACAAAGCTGCCGGGAATCTCGTGGGACAGCTCCTCAGCCCTGGCAATGGCTCCCTTCATGCCCTTGGAGCCCTCGGTGAGCACCAGCTCCGCGCCGTAGGCCTTCATCAGCTGGCGGCGCTCCACGCTCATGGTCTCGGGCATGACGATGATGACCCGATAGCCCCGGGCGGCGGCCACGGAGGCCAGGCCGATGCCGGTGTTGCCGGAGGTGGGCTCGATGATGACGCTGCCCTCGTGCAGCAGGCCCTTGGCCTCGGCGTCGTCGATCATGGCCCGGGCGATGCGGTCCTTCACGGATCCGGCGGGGTTCAGATACTCCAGCTTCGCCAGAATGCGGGCCTTCAGGCCGTACTTCTTTTCCAGGTGGGTCAGCTCCAGCAGGGGGGTGCGGCCGATCAGCTGATCGGCGGAGGTATAGATATGAGACATGGCAATTGCTCCTTTTTGTTATAAGATGTGTTTTTTCCCTGGTCTGGCGGGAAACTCACATTTTACAACATCGGAAAACCAGATATGCTTCCACGGGAATGACCTCGGTTCTCGAAAACTACTACCAATACGGTGTGTTGGTAGTATATTCCTGGTGGAGGCAAAAGTCAACCCCCATGCGAAAAATTTCGCATGGGGGCTTATTCAGGAAATCCTACAGGCTCTTTTCCAGGGCATGGACCCAGTCGGCCTTCAGATAGTACAGCAGGAACACCACGCAGCTGACGCTCCAGGTGATGGGATAGGCCCAGAAGATGGTGGCAATATCCGGCCAGACCTTCAGAGCCAGGGTGATATAGCTGACCCGCAGGATGCACCAGCAGCCCAGCATGGTGTACATAGGCACCTGGGCCCGGCCCGCGCCCCGCAGCACGGCGGACACACCGTGGGCAAAGGCCAGGAAGCAGAAGAACAGTGCCTCGATGTGGGACTGACGCACACCGATGGCCACCACGGCCGGGTCGTCGTTGAACAGCCGCATGGCATAGGGGGCCAGGAAAAACAGCGCCACGCCGATGAGCTCCGCCATGGCCATGGAGCACAGGATGCCGATCCGCGCGCCCTGCTTGGCTCGGTCAAACTGCCCCGCTCCCAGATTCTGGCCGATGAAGGTGGTCAGAGCCATGGCGAAGGCGGTGATGGGCAGGAACACGAAGCCCTCCACCTTGGAATACGAGCCGCAGCCCGCCATGGCGTCGGAGCCGAAGGTGTTGATGTTGGACTGCACCACCACGTTGGCGATGGCGATGATGGAGTTCTGCACGCCGGAGGGAACGCCCTGGGAAGTGATTTTCTTCAGCAGAGGCAGATCAAAGCCGATGCGCTTGATCTCCAGCCGGTACGGCCCGTCGGACCGGGTCAGCTTGATGATGCACAGAACGGCGCTGACCACCTGGCTGATCACGGTGGCTACGGCGGCGCCTGCCACGCCCATATCCATGGCCCCCACAAACAGCAGGTCCAGGGCCACGTTGACCGCCGACGAGATAACCAGATAGTACAGGGGGCTGCGGCTGTCGCCCACCGCCTGCAGAATGCCCATGCCTGCGTTATACAGGATGGTGGCCAGGCTTCCCAGGAAGTACAGCCGGAAATACAGAATGGAGGTGTCCAGCACGTCCGCCGGGGTGCGCATCCAGGTGAGGATGGTGGGGGTGAAGAATACACCCAGAAGCGTCAGCAATACGCCGCAGCACAGGGCGAAGGCAAAGTCCGTATGGACGGCGGCGCGGACCTTTTCATAGTTCTTGGCCCCGAAATACTGGGCAATGACGATGCCCGCGCCGATGAACAGACCCATAAAAAAGCCTGTCATCATAAAAATGAGGTTGCCGCTGCTGGCCACAGCGGCCAGAGCCTGCTTGCCCACAAATTTGCCCACGATGACACTGTCCACCGTGTTGTACAGCTGCTGGCAGAGATTGCCCAAAAAGACCGGCACTGCAAAGCTGACCATGCGCTTCCAGATGGAGCCGGTGGTCATATCGGTGCTGCGGTTGATGGCGGCCACGCCGCATCGCCTCCTTATGTAAAGAAATCGTCAGTTCCTTCATTATAGGGGGAAAATGCGGAAAGGTCAACCCTTCATCGCCAAAATAAGTGTTTTTGTCTTTGAATCGTGCACAAAAGCGAAAATACGGCAAACGGATTCGGTGAAACCCGGCAGAAAAAATAGTTCTCCGCGCAGCGTGGGACCGCTGCGCGGAGAAGCAAAGGGGGGATGAGAGAGTAAATCGTTGTCAGTCGGCCAGGATCCGCACCGCACCCACATAGGTGCTGCTGTAATAGCCATCGAAATAGCTGATCTTGACCCCGCCGTTGGAGGTGGCGTGGATGAAGGCGCCGCCGCCCAGATAAATGCCCACATGGGAGATGTCGCCGCCGCCATAGGAGAAGAACACCAGGTCCCCGGCCAGCCGCTCGGCGGTGGACACCCGGGTGAAGGCGTACAGCTGGTCGCTGGCCCCGTGGGACATGCGATAGCCGAAGTGGGCGTAGACGTACATGGTGAAGCCGGAGCAGTCAAATCCGCTGGGGGACGCGCCGCCCCACACATAGCGGGTGCCCAGGAAGGACTTTGCATAGTCCACCAGGTCCTCCCGGGCGCTCTTCACGGCGGAGGTGCCGGCATAATCGCTGTACTGCACGGCCTGGCACGCGTCGGACCGGACATAGCCGGTGGTGCCGCTGAAGGTGATCTGATACCAGCTGCCGTCCTCGGTGACGTCGTTGAGCCGGGCCACCTTGCCCTGGCGCAGGGTCCGCAGAGAGGCGGCGCTGTCGCTGGGGGCAGCGTATACCGTTATCTGACGGGTGGCCATGGCGCCGTCATAGGCGTCCAGCAGGGCCTGGCGGGCGGCCTGACGGCCGGTGCGGTGCGCCGCGTCCAGAGCGGCCTGACGGGCGGCCTCCTCCTGACGGGCTTTCTCCTCCTGCTGCAGCTGCACCGCCTGGACGGACAGCTGGGACAGGTCCAGGGTCTCCTCCCGGTCCAGCAGGCCCATGTCAATGGCGATGCCCGCATTGGCTTCGGCGGACTGGGACAGGCCCGCGCCCTCCAGCACCTGGACGGCGGCGGAATAGGTGGCCGCGGCGGCAGCCGCATCCTGTATCTGATGGCTCTGATCTGCGCTGACGATCCAGATACTGGACAGCGTCATGGATGCGGCCAGCAGCAGACAGGCGAAACGTCGGGATACCATAGGGTAAGACTTCCTTTCCATAAGGGGATTTTCCAAAGGACAAGAGATATCATACCACAATGGTTTCAAAAAAGCTACAAAAAATTACAGATTGGTAACAAAAGTTTTCAAAATGGTAAAAATTTACTGCCGTGTCACGCACAACACGGCAGTAAACTCGATATTCAGGACAAAATCCTCATTTTCGAAGGTCGGCGATGGCCTGGCCGGTGGCCAGGATGCTCTCTCCCGCCCGGCGAACGCTGGCTCCGGCAGCCTTTACCAGCTCGTCCTTCACGTCCACCGCCAGGCGGCGGAAGATCTCGGTGATGATTTTTTTCTTCTCCTCGTCGGCCCCGGCATACTCCCGCAGCAGGGCCGCTCCGGCGGCCAGTCCGCCGCTGCGCAGCTCCTCCAGGGTCTTGGTCCGGCCGCCCCGGCTGAGAATATCGAAAAACGCCCGGGAGAACTGCTCCCGCTCCTGGGGGGTCATGGAGCCGATCCACTCCCGCAGCACCCCGTCGGACAGCTGGCCCAGCTGGGAGCGCTGGCCCAGGTGGACAAAGTGGGGCCCCTCCACGCACCAGGACAGGGGCTCGTGCTGCATGATGGACCGGGCGGTGCTGTCCACCACCTCGTAGTCCTCGGCATGCTCCAGCAGCACGCCCACAATGGACGAGGCGGGAATGAAGGTAAACAGCCGGTCTGCCACTGCCTGGTAGCACGGCTCGTTTACCAGGTCCCGGCTGAAGCCGGGGCCGTCGTTGTTGTAGGCGGCGATGAGCCGCTTGCGCTGGAGCTTTTCGTCCAGGTGGACCGCCGCCCAGGCCGCCAGATTTCCTCCCTTGGAGTGTCCGCCGATGCGCAGGGGGCGCCGGGGGCAGGCCCGGGCCACGGCCTCGGCGTACTCCGTGGCCTTCAGCTGGGCGGGAACGGCGGACAGGAAGCTCATGTTGAAGTCCTCCTGCCAGCCCACAATGGTCATGTCCGTGCCGCGATAGGCGACGTATACGCTGCCGTCCGGCAGCAGGAAGGATACGGCGGCAAACTGCATCTGCTGGGCCTCGTCGTGGAGGCTTTCAAAGGCGAACAGCGACACGTCCCGGAACCGGGCCGTCTCCGCCGCCGCCCGCATCAGGGGGATATAGTCCAGGGTGGACAGGCCCAGCTGCTCGTCCTCCTCCGTCAGCTGGCGGCACACATCCCCCATGGGCATGGCGTCCTTGGGGTCGAAGCTCCATAGCTGCCGGAGCTTCTTCAGATTGATGTAGGAAATGATGCACAGGATCAGACTGTCCACCTCGTTGAAGCCGTCCTGGGCAAGGGTCAGGTCGCCCCGCCACCGGAGGTAGTCGAACACGGTGGCGTTGGCGCGGGTCTCGTCAGACATGGGGGATCCCTCCTATTTGATTATTGCAGGGTCTTGCACCGCTCGTCGGTGTTGTGGATCACCTGGGCCACGCTCTGGCCCAGGCCGGGATACGCTGCCGTCAGGGTATCCGGCGTCATCTGGGGCAGGTCCTCCGCCTGGTCCAGGGCCTGACGGTACCGCACGCGGCTGAGGGTCATATCCGCCTGGCCCAGGCCCGCGTCATAGTCCCCGGGAGCCACGGCGAAGAAGTCCTCGTTGCCGCCGCAGCGGCGGTACAGCTGCCGCAGCAGGCCGTACAGCGCCCCGCTGAGATAGTCTCCGGCGGCGGTGATGGCCGGACGGCTGCCGGTCTTTCCCAGCTGGTCGAACAGGACGCTGACGGTGTTCACCACCAGCTTCTTTTGCAGGGTAGCCATGATGCTGCCCCGGAGGCTGCCCTTCTCCCCGGAGGCGTCGTACACGTCTCCGGCGTCGATGATGGACCCATCCCGGCTCAGGGTCCGGCCCAGCAGATAGTCCGCCGACACATGGTAGTAGTCGCACACCCGGGTCACGAAGGCCAGGCCCGGCTCCCGGATGCCGTTTTCATAGTGGCTCAGCAGCGCCTGGCTGATGCCCAGCTCCGCCGCCGCCTTCCGCTGGGACACGCCCTTCTCCTGCCGCAGCAGGCTCAGGGTGCGGGAAAAATCAGTTGCCATTCTCTCACCTATCTCTTTTCTATACAGTAAGTAGATTATACCGTGCTTTATACAAAAAGTAAATCCCCAATTTTGCCTGGGTGAACGATCCGCCGGATGACCATTTCCCCGGCAAATACCGGCAAATTTCCAGGAATCAAATATGAAAAAGATGTTAATTCCTTCCAAATCCCTTGACGGGCGGGAAAAAAGAATGTATCATATGTTTTTGTAACGAATTTGTAACTTTTTAGGGGTTCCCTTATTATGAAACAAGACCTGATGCATAAAGACGTCCACGACGTCAACATAACGCCGGAGGAGCGCCGGAATATCTGGCAGCTGTGGCGGCAGAATCTGAAGGACTGGGTCTGGTACACCCAGGAGAATCCGGACTGGCTGGATCTGGATATTCAGACCGCCGTAAAGCGCCATATCATCGCGCCCCTGCGCAGCGCCCGGCAGCGGCTGCGTGGTCTGGCCCAGCAGAAAAAGCGCCGGGAATTTCCGGAGTCCGAAAGCCGCCTGGCTCAGCTGCTGCTGTTTGCCTGGGGCAGCCTTCCCCGGATAGGCGCGGGCCTGCGGGAGCAATTTGCCGTGCGCCGCAAGCACAGCATCCGCCGCAGCGGCAGCATCCGCGCCCTGTGGGAGCGTATGCGTCTGCACCCGGCCATTTTCCTGGGCACCTGCGTCAGCGCTGCGGCGGTGATCGTGCTGCTGTCGATGTACACCGTGGGCACCACCGTCCGCTACGACGGCATCAACCTGGGCACCGTCAGCTCCCGCCGCACCGTGAATCTGGCGGTGGAGCAGCTGCAAACCGTCACCCGCCAGACCCTGGGAGACGAGAGCTACACCATCGACCGGAGCCTGCTGTCTACCCAGTCCCATGTGGTCCCCCGCCGGGAGGTAGAGAGCCGGGAGGACCTTACCGGGAGCCTCACCGCCCAGATCGGTGACGTCACCTATGGCTATACCCTGTATGTGGACGGCGAGGCCGTGGCTGCCACCACCTTCCCCGGAGCCATTGAGCAGCTGATGGAGCAGATGAAGGTGGGTTATATCACCGAGAGCACCGTGGACTGCTATTTCGTGGAGGATGTAGAGGTGAAGGAGGGCTATGTAGACAGCTCTCTGATCTCCAACCTGGGCTATATTGCCGAGAAGCTCAACGCCACCAAGGCCGGGGCCGTGGTATACACCGTGAAGCCCGGCGATGTGTGGTCCGCTATCGCCGAACAGAATGGCATGACCAATCAGGAGCTGCTGAACCTGAATCCCGGCTATGACATCGCCGTGCTCCATGCCGGCGACCAGCTGACCATTTCCAACGCCGTGCCCTATCTGACGGTGGTGGACGTGGAGCGGCAGAGCTATGTCCGGGACCTGCCCTATGACGTGAATTACAAGGACGATCCCAATATGTACCAGGGCGACAGCAAGGTCCTGTCCAAGGGCGTATACGGCAAGGCCGACGTTACCGCCAACGTCACCTTCATCAACGGCGAGGAGACCGCCCGGGAATATGTGGCCTCCGTGACCCTGAGCCAGCCTGTGGCAGAGCTTCGGGCCCGGGGCACCAAGGCCCGGCCCACCTGGTTCCCCACCGGCAGCTTCCGCTGGCCCTGCTACGGCGTGATCACCTCCTTCTTCGGACCCCGTCGTGCCAGCGTGCCCGGTGCCTCCACCTATCACGAGGCGCTGGACATCGCCAACAGCTACGGCACCGCCATTTATGCCGCCGACGGAGGCACCGTGACCCTGGCCGGATGGTATGGCGGCCTGGGCTACTGCGTGAAAATCGACCACGGCAACGGTTTTGTCACCACCTATGGCCACAACAGCTCCCTGCTGGTATCTGTGGGGCAGCATGTGTACAAGGGGCAGCAGATCGCCCGCATGGGCTCCACCGGCATCAGCAGCGGGCCGCACTGCCACTTCGGCATGACCCGCAACGGCACCATCGTGGACCCCCTGAACTATCTGCCATAACCGCATCACAGCATACGCCAAAGGGCCGCCCGTGGGGGCGGCCCTTTTTCTGAATTCTCCCGATCCTCTCTTGACAGTCGCCGTCGATTCCGATACTATAATACCGAAAAAACTCAGGATAATGGAGGAAAAAGCTATGGATATCCAGCAGGCAGTGGCAGAGAACATCCACCGCATCCGAAAAGCACAGCGGCTCAGCATTGATCGGGCAGCGGAGCTGTCCGGGGTATCCAAGAGCATGTGGGGCCAAATCGAGCGCGGCGGGGCCAACCCCACCGTGTCGGTGCTCAGCCGCATGGCCCAGGGGCTTCACGTCCCCCTGGAGCAGCTCATCGCCTGCCACGACGATCCGCCCACCATGCTGCACCGGGCGGTGGACGTGACCGGGCAGCGGCTGTGCGGTGGAAAGGTCATCGCCTACCGGCTGTTTCCCTTTGATCCGGAGTCCCGCAGCGAGAGCGTCCAGCTGGACCTGTTCATCAGCGGCAGCTATGACGGGCCGGACCGGGTCCCCGGCTCCTGGATCTACGTCACCTCTCTGTCCGGGACGGTGGAGGTCACCACCGGCGGCGAAGCGTACCGTCTGGAGAGTCGGGACTGTCTGTCCTTCCCGGGCAGCCAGCCCTATCGCTATGAAAACGTCGGCAACAACACGGTCCGGCTCATTCAGTGGACCGTGTATAAAAAATGAGACGCCCCGGCAAATTACGGAGGCGATCCTGCTTTTTTGATAGTCTCAGCTCCCCGGCGCACGGTGTGCGAGATCGGAAGAGCGTCGGGGAGCTGTCTGTTGATATCTTGATATCTATTTTTCGGGAAGCGCTTACTCCTGATCCTGGGGGGCGTCCTCTGCGGGAGTCTCCTCCAGCACCTGGGCGGCATCGGCCTGAAGGGCCTCCACGCCGGCGCTCTCGCCGGAAACTTCCGCAGGCTCCTCCTGCTCCTCCTCCGCGGCGGGCACCAGCTCCTCCGCGAAGTGGCGATAGGCGCTCAGGCCGGTACCGGCGGGGATGAGCTTGCCGATGATGACGTTCTCCTTCAGGCCCACCAGATGGTCCACCTTGCCCTTGATGGCGGCCTCGGTGAGGACCTTGGTGGTCTCCTGGAAGGACGCGGCAGACAGGAAGGAATCCGTGGCCAGGGAGGCCTTGGTAATACCCATCAGCAGCTGGGTATAGGTGGCCTCCTGCAGCGGCTCGCCGTCCTCCCGGACCTCGCCCGCTTCGATGCGCTGGCGGACGCGCTCGTTCTCGTCCTCCACCTCCAGGATGTCGGCCATGGCGCCGGACAGCAGCCCGGTGTCGTTGGCGTCCTCCACCCGGACCTTGCGCATCATCTGACGCACGATGACCTCGATGTGCTTATCGTTGATATCCACGCCCTGCTGCCGGTACACCTTCAGAACCTCCTGGATGAGGTAGTTGTGCACGGCGGAGGCGCCGCGGATCCGCAGCACGTCGTGGGGGTTCAGGGCGCCGTCCTGCAGCTGCTTGCCCTTTTCGATAACGTCGCCGTCCCGGACCTGCAGACCGGTATGGGGCACGGCATAGGTGCGGGTATCGCCGTCGTCGGCGGTGACAATGATGTTCAGCAGGCTGCCCTTGGCGGCCTCCTCAAAGCGGACCTTGCCGCCGATCTCGGCCAGGGTCGCCATCTTCTTGGGCTTGCGGGCCTCGAACAGCTCCTCCACGCGGGGAAGACCCTGGGTGATGTCGCCGCCGGCCACGCCGCCGGTATGGAAGGTACGCATGGTCAGCTGGGTACCGGGCTCGCCGATGGACTGGGCCGCGATGATGCCGACAGCCTCGCCGGGACCCACGGGCTTGGAGGTGGCCAGGTTCATGCCGTAGCACTTGGCGCAGATGCCGCTGTGGGCCTTGCAGGTCAGCACGGTGCGGATCTCGGCGGAGTGAATGTCGAAGCTCTCCAGCAGGGCGGCGTCGCTCTCGGTCATCATGTGGTCCTTGGAGATCAGCACCTCATCGGTGCCGGGCTTCAGGATATCGCGGACCGGGAACCGGCCCCGGATGCGCTCGGAGAACTTCTCGATGACCTGGCCGTTTTCGCTGATCTCGGACACCAGAATGCCCTTCTGCACGCCGCAGTCGTCCTCGCGGATGATGACATCCTGGCACACGTCCACCATGCGGCGGGTCAGATAGCCGGAGTCGGCGGTACGCAGAGCCGTATCCGCCAGGCCCTTACGGGCGCCGCGGGAGGAGGTGAAGTAGTCCAGCACGGACATACCCTCTCGGAAGTTTGCCTTGATGGGGATCTCGATGGTCTTACCGGCGGTGTTGGCCATCAGGCCGCGCATACCGGTCAGCTGACGGATCTGCTTCATGGAGCCTCGGGCGCCGGAGTCCGCCATCATGAAGATGGGGTTATAGCGGTCCAGGCTGGCGGTCAGGGCGTCGGTAACGTCGTTGGTGGTCTTTTCCCACTCGCGGACCACCAGCTTATAGCGCTCCTCGTCGGTGATGAAGCCCATGTTGTACTGGTCCTCGATGTCCACCACCCGCTGCTCCGTCTCGCGGATCAGCTCATACTTCTTCTCGGGCACGGTCATGTCCGCGATGGAGATGGTGATGGAGCCCCGGGTGGAATATTTATAGCCCGTGGCCTTGATGTTGTCCAGCACCTCGGCGGCGATGGTGAAGCCGTACTGCTTGATGGTGCGGTCCACGATCTTGCCCAGCAGCTTCTTGCCGCAGGTCTCGGTGATCTCATAGTCGAAGAAGTGCTCGGACCGGGTGCCGTCGTCGTTGTACCGCTTCACAAAGCCCAGATCCTGGGGGATGTTGCGGTTGAAGATGATGCGGCCTGCGGTGGCCCGGACCACATGGGACAGCTTCTCGCCGTCCACTTCCTTGGTGACGCGGATCCACACCGGCTGATGCACGCCGATGATGTGCTCGTTATAGGCCATGAGCACCTCGTCCTCGTCGCGATAGATGTTCATGTGGACATTGGCCTTCTCCTGGTCGGTAAGCTCGTCATAGCTCTTGCCGGCCAGGGCAAAATCCACGCCCTGGGGCCAATATTCGTCGTTGTCCATCTGGCTGACGCCGTTTTCGAACCGCTCGAAGGTCAGGTAGTAGGAGCCCAGCACCATATCCTGGGTAGGCACGGTAACGGGGCCGCCGTCCTGGGGCCGCAGCAGGTTGTTGGCAGACAGCATCAGCAGCCGGGCCTCGGCCTGGGCCTCGGCAGACAGGGGCACATGGATAGCCATCTGGTCGCCGTCGAAGTCGGCGTTGAAGGCGGTGCAGTTCAGGGGGTGCAGCTTCAGGGCGCGGCCCTCCACCAGCACCGGCTCAAAGGCCTGGATGCCCAGGCGGTGCAGGGTAGGCGCGCGGTTGAGCATCACGGGATGGTCCTTGATGATCTCGTCCAGGGCGTCCCACACCTCGGTGACGCCCTTGTCCACCATGCGCTTGGCGGACTTGATGTTGTTGGCGGAGCCATCCTCCACCAGCTTCTTCATGATGAAGGGGCGGAACAGCTCCAGGGCCATCTCCTTGGGCACGCCGCACTGATAGATCTTCAGCTCGGGGCCCACGCAGATGACGGAGCGGCCGGAATAGTCCACGCGCTTGCCCAGCAGGTTCTGGCGGAAGCGGCCCTGCTTGCCCTTGAGCATGTCGCTGAGGGACTTCAGGGCCCGGTTGTTGGCGCCGGTAACGGGACGGCCCCGGCGGCCGTTGTCGATCAGGGCGTCCACAGCCTCCTGGAGCATGCGCTTTTCATTGCGGACGATGATGTCCGGGGCGCTGAGCTCCATCAGACGCTTGAGGCGGTTGTTGCGGTTGATGACCCGGCGATACAGGTCGTTGAGGTCGGAGGTGGCAAAGCGGCCGCCGTCCAGCTGGACCATGGGGCGCAGCTCCGGGGGGATCACCGGCAGCACGTCGATGACCATCCACTCCGGCTTGTTGCCGGACAGGCGGAAGGCGTCCACCACCTCCAGGCGCTTCACCACCCGGGCCTTCTTCTGGCCGGTGACGGTTTTCAGCTCCGCGTGGAGCTGGGCGCTGAGCTCCTCCAGGTCGATCTGCTGCAGCAGCTTCTTCACGGCCTCGGCGCCCATGCCGGCGTCGAAATCGTCCTCATACTTCTCCCGCATGTCCCGGTATTCCTTTTCGGACAGCAGCTGATTGCGCAGCAGGGGAGTCTCGCCGGGATCGGTGACGATATACGCGGCGAAGTACAGGACCTTCTCCAGGATCCGGGGGCTGATGTCCAGCAGCAGGCCCATCCGGGAGGGGATGCCCTTGAAATACCAGATATGGCTGACGGGGGTGGCCAGCTCGATGTGGCCCATGCGCTCCCGGCGCACCTTGGCCCGGGTGACCTCCACGCCGCAGCGGTCGCAGATCTTGCCCTTGAAGCTGATCTTCTTATACTTGCCGCAGTGGCACTCCCAGTCCTTGGTGGGCCCGAAGATCCGCTCGCAGAACAGGCCGTCCCGCTCGGGCTTCAGGGTGCGGTAGTTGATGGTCTCGGGCTTTTTCACCTCGCCGTAGGACCATTCGCGAATCATTTCCGGAGAAGCGATTCCGATCTTGATGGCGTCAAAAGTGGGATAACTCATGCTGTATGCTCCTCCTATTCCTTAAAATTCGTCGTCCGCGCCGTCGTAGGAGGCCTCTACCTCCTCCTCGGGCACATAATCGAAGCCTGCGTCCGCCAGCTCCTCTTCGTTGGCGTACCGGCTGCGGCGGTCGTCGTCGGCATCCATGCGGGAGAGATTGAAGGTATCCAGGGCGTTTTCGTCCTCCTTCAGCTCGATCTGGTTGCCGTCCTCGTCCAGCACCTGGATGTCCAGGCACAGGGACTGCAGCTCCTTCACCAGCACCTTGAAGGACTCGGGCACGCCGGGAGTGGGCACGTTCTTGCCCTTGACGATGGCCTCATAGGTCTGCACGCGTCCGGTGACGTCATCGGACTTCACCGTCAGGATCTCCTGCAGGGTATAGGCCGCGCCGTAAGCCTCCAGCGCCCAGACTTCCATCTCGCCGAAGCGCTGGCCGCCGAACTGGGCCTTGCCGCCCAGAGGCTGCTGGGTCACCAGGGAATAGGGGCCGGTGGAGCGGGCGTGGATCTTATCGTCCACCAGATGGTGCAGCTTCAGGAAGTACACATAGCCCACGGTGACCTTGTTGTCGAAGCGCTCACCGGTGCGTCCGTCATACAGCCAGCTCTTGCCCTGGGGGTCCAGACCCGCCTGGGTCAGGGCCTCGGTGATGTCCTTATCGGTGGCGCCGTCGAAAATGGGGGTGGCCACCTTCCAGCCCAGGGTCTTGGCGGCATAGCCCAGATGGACCTCCAGCACCTGGCCGATGTTCATACGGGAGGGCACGCCCAGGGGGTTCAGCACGATGTCCAGGGGGGTGCCGTCGGGCAGGAAGGGCATATCCTCCTGGGGCAGCACCCGGGAAACGACGCCCTTGTTGCCGTGGCGGCCGGCCATCTTGTCGCCGGGCTGGATCTTGCGGCGCTGGGCGATATAGACCCGGACCACCTGGTTCACGCCCGGCCCCAGCTCGTCGCCGGCCTCCCGGGTGAACACCTTGGCGTCCACGATGATGCCGCTTTCGCCGTGGGGCACCTTCAGGGAGGTATCCCGGACCTCCCGGGCCTTCTCGCCGAAGATGGCCCGCAGCAGGCGCTCCTCGGCGGTCAGATCGGTCTCGCCCTTGGGGGTGACCTTACCCACCAGGATGTCGCCTGCGTGGACCTCGGCGCCCACGCGGATGATGCCGCGCTCGTCCAGGTCCTTCAGGGCGTCCTCGCCCACGTTGGGGATATCCCGGGTGATCTCCTCGGGCCCCAGTTTGGTGTCGCGGGCGTCGATCTCATATTCCTCGATATGGATGGAGGTGTAAACATCCTCCTTCACCAGCCGCTCGTTGAGCAGCACGGCGTCCTCGTAGTTGTAGCCCTCCCAGGTCATGAAGCCCACCAGGATATTGCGGCCCAGGGCGATCTCGCCCTGATCGGTGGCGGGACCGTCGGCCAGCACCGTGGGATCGTCGCCGCCGTGGACCCGCTCGCCCACGGAAACGATGGGCTTTTGGTTGATGCAGGTGCCGTGGTTGGAGCGCAGGAACTTGATGAGCTTATAGTCCTTGTTCTCGCCGCTGTCATACTTGACGGACACGTTGGTGGCGTCCACCTTGGTGACCACGCCGTCGCCCTCGGCCAGCACCACCACCTCGGAATCCAGGCAGATCTTGTGCTCCATACCGGTGCCCACGATGGGAGCCTCCGGCCGCAGCAGGGGCACGGCCTGCCGCTGCATGTTGGCGCCCATCAGGGCGCGGTTGGCGTCGTCGTTGGGCAGGAAGGGGATCATGGCCGTGGCGATGGACACCATCATACGGGGGGAGATGTCCATATAGTCCACGTATTCCGGCTCCACCTGGATGGTCTCGTCCTGGTGGCGGCAGGTGATACGGGGGCCGATGAGGCAGCCGTTCTCGTCCACCGGCTCGGCGGCCTGGCAGACCACATACTGATCCTCCACGTCGGCGGTCATATAGGTGATCTCGTCGGTGACATGGCCGGAGGGCCGGTCCACCCGGCGGAAGGGGGCCTCGATGAAGCCGTACTCATTGACCCGGGCATAGGTGGCCAGATAGGAGATCAGGCCGATGTTGGGACCTTCAGGGGTCTCGATGGGGCACATGCGGCCATAGTGGCTGTAGTGCACGTCGCGGACCTCCATGTTGGCGCGCTCGCGGCTGAGGCCGCCGGGGCCCAGGGCGGACAGGCGCCGCTTGTGGGTCAGCTCGGCCAGGGGGTTGGTCTGGTCCATGAACTGGCTCAGGGGGCTGGAGCCGAAGAACTCCTTGATGGCTGCGGTAACGGGCCGGATGTTGATGAGGCTCTGGGGCGTGACAATGTCCAGATCCTGGATGGTCATCCGCTCCCGGATGACCCGCTCCATGCGGGAAAAGCCGATGCGGAACTGGTTTTGCAGCAGCTCGCCCACGCAGCGCAGGCGGCGGTTGCCCAGATGGTCGATATCGTCCTTGGACACCAGGCCGTGGGCCAGGACGTTCATATAGTTGATGGAGGTGAGGATGTCGTCGATGATGATGTGCTTGGGCACCAGGCGGTCCGCCTGCAGGCGGCACTGCTCGATGAGCTCCTCGCCCTGATACTGACTCAGCAGCTCCTGCAGCACGTCGAAGCGCACCCGCTCCTTGATGCCGCAGGCCGTCTTGGGGTCAAAGTCCACATAGCGGCTCATGTCGCACATGCGGTTGGTGAAAATGCGGATGATGTCGCCGTTTTCCAGCTGGACCTTCACCATACCCACGCCGATGGCGTCCAGGGTGCGGCAGTCGTCGCCGGAGAGGACGTGGCCCTCCTCCAGCAGCAGCTCGCCGGTGGCGGGGTCGGCTACGGGCTCGGCCAGCTTCTGGCCCTTGGCCTGGGTCCACAGGGTCAGCTTCTTGTTGAACTTATACCGGCCCACGGTGCTCAGGTCATACCGCCGGGGATCGAAGAACAGGTTCTGCATCAGGGTCTCGGCGGAGTCCAGCGTGGGCGGCTCGCCGGGGCGCTGCTTGCGATAGATCTCCAGCATGGCCTCCTCATAGGATTTGCAGGTGTCCTTTTCCATGGTGGCCACAATGCGGGGATCGTCGCCGAAGCGGTCCAGGATATCGGCGTCGGTTTTCAGGCCCAGGGCCCGGATCAGGCAGGTGATGGGCAGCTTGCGGTTCTTGTCGATGCGGACCCAGAACACCTCGCTGCTGTCGGTCTCATACTCCAGCCAGGCGCCGCGGTAGGGGATCACCGTGGACGTCAGCAGGGGCAGGTCCGTTTTCAGGTCGATCTCCTTGCCGTAGTAAATGCCGGGGGAGCGGACGATCTGGCTGACCACCACGCGCTCGGCGCCGTTGATGACGAAGGTGCCGCCATGGGTCATCAGGGGGAAATCGCCCATGAAGATCTCCTGCTCCTTGATTTCGCCCGTCTCCTTATTGTGCAGGCGGACGCTGACCTTCATGGGGGCGGCATATGTGGCATCCCGGGCCTTGCACTCCTCCACATCGTACTTGGGCTTTTCGTCCATGCTGTAGTCGATGAAGCTCAGCTCCAGGTTGCCGGCATAGTCGCCGATGGAGGCCACGTCGGCAAAAACCTCCCGCAGGCCGGTGTCCAGGAACCATTGATAGGATTTCTTCTGGATCTCCAGCAGGTTGGGCATCGCCATGACCTCTTCGTGTCTGGCAAAGTTCTTGCGCAGGGTCTTGCCATAATACTTGTCCTTGGCCATCTTCAATACTCACGCCTTTCTTTTCGCATTTTCTCCGTGCTTTTCCTCAGGGAACGGCTCTCCACCGATTTGACACGCGGGGGCGAGTTGTTTGTTTTCGTACTGTTCCACTTGTAATTTCGGGGGAAAGCTGGTATCATAACAGCAGATTGAAATGGGGCGTTAGCCCCATTTTCCCAATATAGCGTCTCATTGTACCATAGACGCGCCTGCTTTGTCAACATAAAACACTGCCTCGCCCGAAATTTTTTCGTGGCTGCGGTGTTTTTTATTTTCCGCCTCCCGCACCTCCGGTCCATCCGCAGGGGCGGACGACTCTGTCCGCCCGCATATCCGCACTCCCTGCGGCGCATTCCGTAGGGGGCGGCGTCCCCGACGCCCCAAGGCATTCCGTCATTTTTCCATACAAAAAGCAGCCCTTGGGGCACCCTCCGTAAGGAAGGGACTCCAATGATTTGTATTTAGCTTTTTTCGCGGATTGTGGTGTCATAATCCGATGCTTGCTATCCCTGTGGACACGACGGCAAATGCTTCGTATTATTTATTTATAATAACTCCTTTGTACCAAGTCGGAATGGATTTCGTCATATTCTCATACCAGCTTAGCACATCTTTTGCTTGATTTATCATTACTTGAATTTGGCTCTGCCCAAAAGGAATTGCCCAAGGCACAGAAGATAAAGCATTACTGCTAATATAAAGTGCGAGCAACTCCCAAAACGGAATTGGTACGTCATTGCTGAAGTATCCGTTTACCATTCCGGTTGCAAACAAAGGGGTAGCTTGAGCGCACCACACAATGCGGTTAAATTCTTCCCACGGATCTCCGAAGTCATTTCTATTAAAATCAATGATGTAGAGTCGCTTATCATTCCCTATCATCATATTGCCGATATGGTAATCTCCGTGCTGATAGGTTCGAGGGCGACCGCTGAGCAAATATCTGTGAGCGTTAATGTAATCAATGAAGGCTTGCCCATTTTCGTACTTGACAGGACATTCTTCATACATCTTGATTTTGTGGTCTGCTTTACGATTAAAATAGATTTCCCAATCTTCTATTTCTTTCGGAGCGGGGATTTTATGAATTTCTTTTAGTATTTTTCCTGCTTCAAAACCATAAGAATACTGTTCTTGGTTTGTTAAATTATGTATATTTTCTTCTGCATCAATGCCATCTATCCAAGTTTGAATAGAATAAACTCCTTCATCAAATGTGCCGAACTCTAAGGGGCGGCACATTGGTACACCGAGAGCTGCTACCTGACCCATAAGTTCATATTCGCTTTTCTTCCTGTCATACTGTTCAATCGGAGAAACACGAAGCAAAAATTTATTTCCTTGCTCGTCGGTAACACAGTATTTTCTATCTTCTGACCAACCTTTATCTATTAGTTGCTTTGTAATAAATTCATGTTGTGGCATAGCCTTTCATCCTTTCAAAGAATTATTTGCCTTACAAAAATTATTCTTGGTAAAATTATATTTCTTATTATACAGAAAATAAAATCATTATTTACTATTTTTTGCTCCTACCGTAATCCTTCAATATGATTGTTTTTCCTATAAATTCAAATTCCGGCTGACGACAAAACCAAAGGGAGACAACTTCCTTACGGAGCGTCTCCCTTCGGCTGCTTTTTGTATGAGCTTGTCAAAAATTCTTTTTGACAAGTTGTTTTCAGAACAGGCCGGGAATGTTCAGCCCGCCGGTGACGGAGCCCATGGCGGACTCCATAGCCTCCTCCGCCTGGCGCAGGGCCTCGTTAACGGCGGAGATCACCAGGTCCTGGAGCATCTCCACATCCGCCGGGTCCACGGCGTCGGGCTGAATGGTCAGCGCCGTCACCTGCTTCTTGCCGGATACGGTGGCCTGCACCGCGCCGCCGCCTACGGAGGCGGTGAAGCTGCTCTCCTCCACATTCTTCTGGGCAGCTTCCATATCCTGCTGCATCCTGGCCAGCTTCTGCTGCATTTGCTGCTGCTGGCGCATCATCCCGGCGCTGCCGCCGAACCCGTTGCGGGCACTGTATCCCTTAGCCATGTCGCATTCTCCTTTATATTACGAAATATTGCTTATTTGATCTTGAAATTTTCCAGCTGCTGGCCCTGGGCCGCCACCTCATCCAGCTTATCCGGGGTCTTTTCCGCCGGAGGCTCCTCCCAGGGCGGCGTCTGATCTTCGGGAGCCGCCGTTTCCGCCGGAGGCTGGGGCTCCGGGGCCTTTGGGGGAGCCGGTTTTGGCTCCGGGCGGGGCTTCCGGGGGGCGGACTTTTTTCCGGCGGGGGCCGGTGCGCCGCCAACGGTCAGCACCACCCGGACGGTTTGTCCCTCTGCGGCGGAGGCCACCTCCTGGAGCACATGGAGCACCGAGTTGTTATTCAAGGAGTCCCGGACGAACTCGTTCTGGCAGTACAGCGTCAGGCAGTCGCCGTCCACCGCCCCCCGGACCATATTCAGAAACACCCGGTGATTCACCGCCAGGCGGCCCTTGCAGTGCTCCTTCATGGCGTCCCATTTGCCGGTGTCGCCCACCACGGCGGCGGCCCTGGCAGCCGCCGGTTCGGAAGCGGGTCTATTGGCTGGACGCTTGGCAGGCGGTTCTTCGTCCGGAATATCGAATATCCGTTCCCGGTTTCCGGGCTCCTGGGGCAGGGGCGGCTCCTCCGGCATGGGAGGGCGATCCTCCGCCGGTTCGTCCCGGCTTGTCCCGGTGCTGTCCCGGGACACAGGGGCCGGTTTCGGGGACATCCCACTGTTTTGCGGGACAGTTTTTATTGAAATTCCGTTAGATATCTGATCCTCCAGCCGGTCGATCCGCTGGCTCAGGGCCGTCAGGTCGCCGGAAAGACCTTCGTCGCACAGGCGCAGCAGACACAGCTCCGCATCCGTCCGGGGCTGGAAGCTGTCTCCCAGCCCGGTGCAGCAGGCCTGGATGGTCTCCGTCAGATACAGAAACCGCCGCATGGGCTGGCTGCCGGAAAGGGACTTCAGGGTCTTGGTATCGTATATACCCGTCAGCAGGGCGGCGGCCCCGTCGGGGGCGGCCTTGAGAATGGTCATGTCCCGGGCCAGGTCCCCCAGCTCCCCCAGCATGGCGGCCACATCCTTGCCGCCCCGGTACAGCTCATCCAGCCGGGTCAGGGCCCCGGCGGCATCCCGCCGGAGGATGCAGTCCATCAGCTCCACCGTCTGGACGCTGCCGGCCAGGCCCAGAATGTCCAGCACCGTGCGGCTGTCCAGCCGGCCCTGGGCCACCCGGCACTGGTCCAGCAGGCTCAGGGCGTCCCGGAGGGCGCCGTTGGCCATGCGGGCCAGGATCTCCGCCCCGTCGGGGGCCAGGGGAATATTTTCGGCCCCGGCAATGCGCAGCAGGTGCTTTTCCATATCCCGGGGCAGGATGCGCTTGAAATTGAAGCGCTGGCACCGGGAGAGAATGGTGGCCGGAACCTTGTGCAGCTCCGTGGTGGCCAGAATGAACATCAGGTGCTCCGGCGGCTCCTCAATGGTCTTGAGCAGAGCGTTGAAGGCCTGGGTGGACAGCATGTGGACCTCGTCGATGATATAGACCCGCTTTTTCAGCACCGTGGGGGTATAGACCGACTCGCTGAGCAGCTCCCGGATGTCGTCCACCCGGCTGTTGCTGGCAGCGTCCAGCTCCGTCACGTCCAGCAGGGAGCCGCTGTCGATGCCCCGGCAGGCCTCGCACCGGTTGCAGGGGGCCCCGTCCTCCGGGTGCAGACAGTTGACGGCCTTGGCCAGGATCCGGGCGCAGGTGGTTTTGCCGGTGCCCCGGGTGCCGGTGAACAGATACGCGTGGGCCGTGCGGCCCTCGGCCACCTGGCGCTGGAGCGTGCCGGTGATGTGGTCCTGGCCCACCACCTGGGAAAACGTCTTGGGCCGCCATTTGCGGTACAGTGCCTGATACATGAAGCAGCCCTCCCTTTGCGTTTGCGTAAAAATAAAACTCCTCCGCTGCCAGCCGCGGGGCCGGTGGATTCGCGGCACATGGATGATCCCTCTTAATGCTGCTCGGTTCCCCGCCTGACATGATTCGTGGGTATCCATTGCGCGAGACCGGCTCCGCAGCTGGCGGCGGAGGAGTCGTCATGCAGATATCCTATCACATTTCGCTCCCGTTGGCAACTGGAATTTTTTTCGCAGGGAGATTCATAGAAATTTAACACAAAAGCCGACGTTCCGCGCTTGTGAGAAAAAATTTTTTATGGTATACTCCAATAATACTGAGAAAGTATCTGCCCGGCGGGCAGTTTTTTTAACGGAAGGAGACCGATATGGACTCAAACAACAGAAACAATCGAAACGGCGGAAACAAGAAAAACAACAAAAACCTGCGCAGCGTCATCTCTCTGATTGGCTGGGCCCTGGTGCTGACGCTGGTATTCAACTACATCCTGGCCGCCACCAGCGGCGGAAGGAGCTTTGAGGTCCCCTACAGCGAGATGATGGACCTGGTGGAGCAGGACCAGATCAAGGAGATCCAGCTGAAGGACGGCGTACTGTACGCCACCCCGGTGGACGGATATACCTATACCGAAAAGACGGACAACAAGTACCGGGAGCCCAAGACCTATACCCAGAGCGAAAAGTCCAAGCTGACCCTGTATACCACCTATCTGACGGACACCCGGCTGCTGCCGCTGCTGGATGAGCACAATGTGGAGTATTCCAGCCCCGTCAAGAGCTCCTGGAGCGTTCTGGGAGACATCCTGGTGATGTATATCCTGCCGATGGTGCTGATGATCGGACTGTTCCTGCTGGTGATGCGGATCGTGTCCAAAAACGGCGGGGGCATCGGCGGCATCGGCAACGTGGGCAAGTCCAACGCCAAGGTGTATATGGAAAAGCAGACCGGCGTCACCTTCAAGGACGTGGCCGGTCAGGATGAGGCCAAGGAGTCTCTGGAGGAGATCATCGACTTCCTCCACAACCCCGGCAAATACACCGCCATCGGCGCGAAGCTCCCCAAGGGTGCGCTGCTGGTAGGCTCCCCCGGCACCGGCAAAACGCTGCTGGCCAAGGCCGTGGCCGGCGAGGCCAACGTGCCGTTCTTCTCCATCTCCGGCTCGGACTTTGTGGAAATGTTCGTGGGCGTGGGCGCGTCCCGGGTCCGTGACCTGTTCAAGGAGGCCGCCAAGGTGGCTCCCTGCATCATCTTCATCGACGAGATCGACACCATCGGCAAATCCCGGGACGGCGGACGCTTCGGCGGCAACGACGAGCGGGAGCAGACCCTGAACCAGCTGCTGGCGGAGCTGGACGGCTTCGACCCCAGCAAGGGCGTTATCGTTCTGGGCGCCACCAACCGGCCGGAGGTGCTGGATAAGGCGCTGCTGCGGCCCGGCCGCTTCGACCGGCGCATCACCGTGGACCGGCCCAATCTGGCGGGCAGACTTGCCACCCTGCAGGTCCACACCCGGAACATCCGCCTGGCGGAGGACGTGAACCTGGACAAGATCGCCCAGGCCACCGCAGGCTGCGTGGGCGCGGACCTGGCGAATCTGGTGAACGAGGCGGCCCTGCGGGCCGTGCGCAAGGGCCGCAAGGCCGTGAACCAGAACGACCTGCTGGCGGCCTTTGAAACCGTCATCGCAGGCTCCGAGAAGAAGGGCACCGTCATCACCCAGGAGGAAAAGCGCATCATCGCCTATCACGAGGTGGGCCACGCTCTGGTGGCGGCCAAGCAGAAGAATGCCCAGCCCGTCAGCAAGATCACCATCGTGCCCCATACCCAGGGAACTCTGGGCTACACCCTGCACCTGCCGGAGGAGGAAAAGTTCCTCATGTCCAGGGAGGACATTCTGGCGGAGATCCGGACCCTGCTGGCAGGCCGGTCCTCGGAGGAGATCGTGTGCAACACCATGACCTCCGGCGCAGCCAACGACATCGAGCGGGCCACGGAAATGGCCCGGAATCTGGTGGCCCGGTTCGGTATGTGCGACGAGTTCGACATGATGGCCCTGGGCACCGTGCAGAGCCAGTATCTGGACGGCGGGTACTCCATGACCTGCGCCCAGGAGACGTATGCCGCGGCGGACCGGGCCACCATTGCCATCATCCGCCAGTGTCATCAGGACGCCAGGAAGCTCCTGGAGGAGAACCGGGAGCTGCTGGACAAAATCGCGGCGTATCTGCTGAAGAAGGAGACCATTACCGGCCAGGAGATGATGGCCATCATCGAGGGACGGGACCCGGAAACCGTGGACAACTACGGCGCCACCCGGGAGGAGGACCAGAAGCTGTTCCGTCCCTCCACCCCGGACGTGATCGATCCCCCGGCCAGGCACATCAATATCGTGTCCCAGCCTATCCCCATGCCGGACTTTGATAAGAAGGACGAGAAGCCGGAGGGGCAGCCCCAGGATAAGCCGGAGGACCAGAGCGAGCATGGCCAGAGCAAGGAATAAACAGCGGAAATAAGCATACCAAAAGGAGACGGGCCGCGGCCCGTCTCCTTTTGAGCTTGTCAAAAAAGGGCGTTGCCCTTTTTTGACAGTCTAGTCTGCCAGGGATTGACCCAGTATGCCAGCCGATAAAGCGAAAACGTTTCCACGGATTCGCCTTATTGAAACAACGTTTTTCGACTTGATTTTCTCATTGTTTTGTGCTATATTGGGATGGCATCTGAAAAGAGGAAGCGGAGGAAGGATCACTCCGCCTTGAGAAAGGGGGCGCCGCCGGATGGGCCTGTACATAGGAAAAGTGGATCGCAGGTGGCTGTCCCGGGTGCTCCTGATCATGCTGGCGGACATCATCGGCATCATGGGCTCGTACCTGCTGGCCCTGTGGGCACGGTTCGACTTCCACTTTACGGATATTCCCCAGGAGTTTGTGGACGGATATCTGCACACCATCTGGTGGTGGGTGCCGGTCTGCCTGGCGGTGTTCTGGCTGTGCAACCTGTACAACAGCATCTGGCGGTTCGTCAGCGTGGACGCGCTGATGCGGATCATACTGGCCTATGTGCTTCTGGGCGGGCTGAGCCTTGCATGCGTGGCGCTGTTTGGGGTGCATATGCCCCGGTCCTATTATGTGTGGGGCCTGTTCTTCAGCTTCTTCTGCACCTCTGGCATCCGCTTTTTCTATCGCGGGGTGCGGTACCTGCGCAACCGGGCGCCTCTGGCCCGGAAAAATGCGGAAAACGTCATGATCATCGGCGCAGGCCAGGCCGGGCGGCAGCTGATCCGGGAATACGCCGTCAGCAGTCATCTCAACAGCCGGGTGGCCTGCATCATCGACGACAACCCCGCCAAGCGGGGCCGCATTCTGGAGGGTGTGCGCGTTGTGGGTGCGCGGCGGGACATTCCCCAGGCCGCCAAGCAATTCGATATTGACAAGATCGTGTTCGCCATTCCGTCGCTTCAGGGCGCCGGAAGGCAGGAGATCCTCAATATATGCAGCACCACCGGCTGCCAGATCCAGGTGGTGCCGGGCATGTATCAGCTGGTCAACGGTGAGGTCACCATCAGCAAGCTCCGCCGGGTGGAGCTGCAGGACCTGCTGGGCCGGGACCCCATCCAGGTGAACCTGGAGGAGATCTGCGGCTATATCAACGACAAGACGGTTCTGGTCACCGGAGGCGGCGGCAGCATCGGCAGCGAGCTGTGCCGTCAGATCGCCCGGCACAAGCCCCGGCGGCTGGTGATCTTCGACATTTACGAAAACAACGCCTACGACATTCAGATGGAGCTGCGCCGGGAGCACCCGGAGCTGACGCTGGAGGTGTGCATCGGGTCCGTGCGGGACCAGCAGCGGGTGGATAACCTGCTGGATACGTACCGGCCGGACCTGATCTTCCACGCGGCGGCCCACAAGCATGTGCCCCTGATGGAGGACAGCCCCAACGAGGCCCTCAAGAACAACGTGTTCGGCACCTATAAAATGGCCCGGTCCGCCGCCCGGCACGGGGTAAAGCGCTTTGTGCTGATCTCCACGGACAAGGCGGTGAACCCCACCAACATCATGGGCGCGTCCAAGCGCCTGTGCGAGATGGTGGTGCAGATGATGAACCGGCGCAGCGAAACGGAATTTGTGGCGGTGCGGTTCGGCAACGTCCTGGGCAGCAACGGCAGCGTGGTGCCCCTGTTCGAGCAGCAGATCGCCCACGGGGGACCGGTGACGGTGACGCATCCGGAGATCACCCGGTTTTTCATGACCATTCCCGAGGCGGTGTCCCTGGTTCTGCAGGCGGGGTATTATGCCAGGGGCGGCGAGATCTTTGTGCTGGACATGGGCCAGCCGGTGAAGATCGACGACATGGCCCGGCAGCTGATCCGCCTGTCCGGCTACGAGCCGGATGTGGATATCCCCATCATCTATACCGGCCTGCGGCCCGGAGAGAAGCTGTACGAGGAGCTGCTGATGGACGAGGAGGGCCTGCGGGAGACCGCCAACCGGCTCATCCACATCGGCCAGCCCATCAGCATGGACGACGAGGCCTTCTGCCGCCAGCTGGCGGTGCTGGAGCGGGCCTGCCAGAGCAACAGCCCGGACATCCGCCAATATGTGGCGGACATGGTGCCCACGTATCACCCCAAAACAGATCAAAGAGCATAAAAGCATCCCTTTGGCGTTTCCGGCCAAAGGGATGCTTTTCGCGTGATGCGGCGGTTTCGCCGGCGGAGGGATGCAGGGGAGCGCCTTTCCTATTTTCCGGCGGCGATCTTGTCCTCGGTCTCCTGGCGGATGGCCTGGCGCAGGCGGGTCAGATACGGGGAGAAGGCGGCGTTTTCCTGAGCGTAGGTGCGGTTCAGGTCGTACTCCCGGGGCTCCCAGGTGTCGATGGGGGACTCGTTGTGCTGGATGACGGCCTCAAACTTGTCCAGAGCCTTGTAAATGCGGGCCTCCGTGGTCTCCAGCGCCGCCATCTCCCGGTACAGTGCCCGCATCTCGGCATCATACGGGGCGGGCAGGGTGTCCACCCACGCCAGCAGCTGCCGCTCCTCGTCGGCCTCGTCCGCCGCCGTTTTGCGGAAGGTGGGGATGTCGCCGGTGAAGCACTCGCCCAGGTCGTGGATCAGGCACATGCGGATAACCTTGTCCATGTCGGCCTCCGGAAACTCGTCCCGCATCCAGTAGGCCATCAGGGCAATGCGCCAGCTGTGCCCGGCCACGCTCTCCGGCCGGCGGCGGGAGGTGCAGCAGTGGCGGGTGGTGTCCTTCAGCCGCTCTGCCGTGTGCAGGGCGGACAGCAGCTCGGTGGGATTCATAACGGTTCTCCTTTTTTCTCTCAGATCTCGACCAATTCGATCTCCGTGCCCCGGTCCCGGAGCAGGGCCAGCAGGGCCCGGACGGACAGCCACACCGTGGCGGTGTTGTCATTGGGATGAACGCCGATGCGGCCGCCGTCGAAATCCCGGTCCAGGCAGAAGCGGACAGCGTGGTCCCGGTCGTTCAGCAGCCCCAGCGGCGTCACGGAACCGGGGGTCAGGTCCAGCAGCCGCAGCAGCTCCTCCGGGGAGGCAAAGCTCAGACGGCGGGTGCCGTGGCGGCGCTGGAACTCCTTCAGGTCCACCCGCTTGCCGCAGCGGACGGTGATCAGGTAATAGCTCCGCTTTTTGTCGTCCCGGACCAGCAGATTTTTGGCGTCGTCCTCCGGATACGGCATGTCCACGGCGGCGCACTCCTCCATGTTGAACACCGCCGGGTGCTCGGTGATCTCAAAATCCACGCCGTGGGCGCGGAGATAGTCATAGGTTTCCTGCTTGGTCATTGACCGGTTCCTCCTTAACGGGTTTTCTCCATTGTACCAGGCAGGGGCGGCGTTTGCAAGCCGTCTGCGGATGCCACGCAAAAGCTGTCTGCCGGAGCGGAAGCTTTGTGCAGTATGCGAATTTTCTTTTGCAGGGAAAAGCGTTATAATCGGGCGTAGATCACACCGAAGGAGACAGGCTATGAGCATCATTTTCTTCGACATTGACGGCACCATCATGGACGTGAACGGCAGCATCCCGCCCTCCGCCGCAGAGGCGGTGCGGCGGCTGCGGCAGGCGGGGCATCACTGCATGATCAATACCGGGCGGCCCCGGATCGCCATGGAGCCCCAGCTGCTGGAGCTGGCATTCGACGGGCTGGTGTGCTCCTGCGGCCAGTATATCCAGCTGGACGGCCGGGTGCTGCGGCACGTGGGCTTTGACCGGGACACCAGCCGGAAAATCCTGGAGGCCGGGCGGCGGTGCCTGGTGGATATGTACTTTGAGGAGGCGTCGCACATCTGGGTGGATACGCCCCACCACCACCTGAACCGGGAGCTGGAAAACGCCGTGAAGCGCCTGGAGCGGGGCAGCGTCCGGGTGGGGCGGCCTGACGGCGACCCAGATTTCCACTTTGACAAGGTGTGCGTCCTGGTGGGGCCGGACAGCCGGAGAGAGGAATTTCTGGCGGAGATGGCGCCCCTGTGCCAGATCATCGACCGGGGCGGCGGCATGTTCGAGCTGCCCATGCGGGGCTATTCCAAGGCGTCCGGCTGCCGGGCCGTGGCCCAGGCCCTGGGCGCAGACCTGGCCGACTGCTACGCCATCGGCGACAGTCCCAACGACCTGGAAATGCTGGCGTGTGTGGGACACCCCCTGGTCATGGGCGACGCCCCGGCAGAGGTGCGGGCCCAGGCGGAATACGTCACCGCGCCCCTGCGGGAGGACGGCCTGTACCGGGCCATGGTTCATATGGGCCTGCTGCACAAATAACAAAAGCTCCCAGTGCGAGGGTCGGGGTGGTCGTAAAACAGTTTCAGTCCCCGCAGCCATGCGGTGTTTACCTGACGATCGTTCAAGGGCAGTTATTGCAGCAGATGGACAAATAAATCGTGCACTTCTATGCACCTTTCGGTGTACGGTGTGGGTATCCCTTGCCTCTCCCTGTGGGAGAGGTGGCCGAGCGCGGTGAGGACGGAGAGGGCAAACGGCAAGACCC